>Ga0307517_10009080_pt1 | contig 14165 bp, 9 predicted proteins | sample 23_EM_MG_FD_194515 | JGI IMG/M metagenome (GOLD analysis project Ga0307517, IMG submission 194515) | Populus trichocarpa ectomycorrhiza microbial communities from riparian zone in the Pacific Northwest, United States - 23_EM | ecosystem: Host-associated > Plants > Roots > Unclassified | place...
GATGGTCGAACCGTGAGTTGTAGGCGGTGACGGGCGTCGTCACCAGATTGCCCGCGCTATCGACGATCGAGTTGGCCTTGATGGTGACCGTGGCGTCCTTGTAGCCGCCTTCGCTGCCACCCGTCTGGCTCCTGGGGACTCTGACCACGATGGTGTTGTCGATCGTCGGGTCGAACACCTTCGCGTCGACCTTCAGCAACGGGTAGGTAGCGCCGGTGCGCTCCTCGAGAAACACCTTCGAGATCAGCTGGAAGCCGTCCTTCTTGATCGTGAACACGTAGCGGTTACTCTCCGCGACATTGACGACGAAGCCGCCGCTGGCGTTGCTCGTGACGGACGTGCCGTTGACCGTCACCAGCGCGCCCGGTACGGCCACGAGGTCAGTGACGACCGTGCCCGAGAACAGCGAGATCGCCGGACCGACCACGACGCGAACCCGCCCTGCCGCATACTGGCCGGCACCGTCGGAGATCTGGACATAGATCGATTGCACACCGAGCGCGGTCGGCATGGTGCAATCGACGGCGGGAGCATCCGTGGTGGGGCAAACCCCACCGTGCGGTGCAACCCACCGGTAGTGCAGCTGTTGCCCATCGGGATCGCTCGCGCGCGCTTCGACCCGCACGATCGAGCCAGCCTCGACGTGGCGGACCCCGGCCCCGCCCTGCAGTGCGTTGACCTCGTCGACGACGGGCCGGCGGTTCGGCAACATGAGGTCCTTCCGGGTGACACCGGCCTCGGTGTTCACGGTGGCCTCGACGGTCGTCGATTCATTTTGCGCGACGATTCGATAGCTCGCGGAGCCGAGCTGGCGGAGCACGTATTCGCCCCGGCCATTGGCGCGCACCGGGCCGGCGACGAGCGCACCCGCCGGGGTCAGCGCGCTGACCAGGACGTTGGCTTCGGTTCCGAACTCATCGTTCTCGTAGCGAACATCGGTATTGTCACCCAGCCGTACGCGGCCATAGACCACGAACCGCAGCGGGCTGAACACTGCATGGGGCGGGTACGCGATCTTGGCGTTGGCGACCACGAAGGTGCTCTGCGTGCACGTGTTCGAGAACCCCGCGGTCGCCGTGAGGCAGATAACGTACGTCCCCACGGGGACTTTCGACGCCGTGAACGCGCCGTGCACGTCGGTGATGACCGCAGCGGTCAGCAGGTTGTCGCTCACGCGTTTGAGCTGGACCGTGGCATCCGGCAGCCCGAACCGGACCACGGTAGTGATCGCGACGTTTGCGTCGACATAACCATGCACAGCGCCCTGCCCAGGCGCGAACGCGACCACGCCGGAGGCACCGCCATCGGGCGCATCCGGGTCATCCTGACCACAAGCGAGCATGCAGCTCGTCGCCAGGGCGACCGCCCACAGCGTCGATCGCGCGGCGCGGCCGGTTCGTGGATCCACCGGTCTTCCCGCATCGGATGGCGGGATCACTTCGCGAAGATTGTTGCGACACGTCATCAAACACCCCCAGCAGGCACACGTACGGCGCCCATCGGGATAACGGTGACGTGCTCAAATCTTCTCTGCCGGGCAGAGATACCTGAAACAAACGCAGTCGGGACGTCCTGTGCGATTGCGCCCCGGTCGCCACACGATCACCGCATCTCGCGGTGCTTCACTACGCCGAGCAACGGATCTCCCGAACGTGGCGTTCGAGATCCGGACAGCGCGAGGAGAATCCGGCCAGAACATATCGGGCGACTACAGCACGAGGAGAAACGCGACCAGGTCGGACTTTTCTTGATCTGTGAGCTTGAGGCCGAGAACCAGGTTGAAGAATTCGACGGTATCGTCGAGTGTCAGGAGCCGGCCGTCGTGGAAGTACGGCGGCGACTCCTTGATGCCGCGCAGCGTGAACGTCTTGATCGGACCGTCGCCGTCCGCGAACATGTCGTTGATCACGCGCGGCTTGAAGAACCGCTCGAGCCCGAGGTCGTGCATCGAGTTGTCGGTGAAGTACTGGCCGCTGTGGCACTCGACGCAGCGGGCCTTGCCGCGGAACAGCGCCTCGCCGCGGCGCTCGGCGGTGGTGGCAGTGGCGTTGAGCCGCCCGAACACGTCGAGCTTGGGCGCCGGCGGAAAGTCGAGGATCCTCTGGACCTCGGCCATGTGCTGGACCTGGCTCGCGCGGTCGAGCGGATTGATGCCTTTCAGCGCGGCCTTGTCGATATCGGCGTCGAAGTACGCGGCCCGCTGCTCGAACTCGGTGAAGTCCTCGATCGACATCAGCGAACGCTGAGAGCCGAACAGCTGCTGGATATTCACGCCGCGCAGCGATGTCGTGTCGATCCGATTGCGATGGTCCTGCGGCCGGATGTCGCCGACCAGATGCGTCGCGCCGTTGGTGTGACCATTCGCGTGGCAGTCGAAGCAGGCCACGCCGAGCTGCGGCTCCGCGGAGCGGCGATCGTCGATCAAGTTGAACTGCTGCTGCGCGAATGGAAACACCAGGAGCCGGAGGCCGTCGAGCTGCTTGGGATTCAGCTTGTCCTTGAACAGCTGATAGAAGTTGTGGGTCGTGACCAGCTGGCCCTGCGAGACGTCGCCGAGGTCGGGACGCGTGGTCAGGTAGATCGCAGGCGGAAACTCCGGCAGCACGTGCTCGGGGAGATCGAGGTCGAGATCGAACCGCTGTAGATCGCGCCCGGTCTGGGCCAGCACCTCCTTGATCTGCGATTGCGGAAACAGCATGCCGCCCTCGAGTTGCTTGGGGTGCGGCAGCGGCATGAAGCCGGCCGGGAACGCGTCCGCCGCCGAGATCTCCTCCGGCGTCATCGCTGCGAGCTGTGCCCACGAGTAGCCAGCTGGCAGCTTCACGCGCACGCCTGCCTGGATCGACTTGCCGCGGCTCATCGCAGCGGGGCCTGGGTTATCGGATAGATCGTAGCGAGCCTCGAGCAGCGCGAGCTGGCGCGCCATGAATTGCGGCTTTTCTGCCTCGAGCCGCGATTTCATCGCAGTGAACGCTTCGTCCTGCGGCGGTGACGACGGCGGTGCTAGTGGCGGAGGCGGCACGGCCGGCGTCTCCCCGGTCTGGCCGTTCTGAGTCTCGTGTCTGGTTTCACTGCCGCACGCAGCGACCACGGACCAACACGTCGCAAGCACGTACACGATGGGGGCAACCTGGCCTCGGACAATCATGGGAATCCTCCGGTGAATCCCTCGCGCTGATGCAGCGGCCGCGCCACCGTGCTCGCTCACCGAACCACGGCCTTGCGCGAACCACCGACTCGCCGTGAGATCGGGTGCCGCGCGCGGACGCACGCCGTCGCGAATCCGGCGAGCGTCGGCAGCTCCGCGTGAAGCTCGCGCACCGCCCGCGGCGATCCACTCGTCCGGATCTCGGACACCGGGCCGACGCAGCGCGCCGGGTGTGCGTGATTTACCGAACTGATCTCTCGGGCAGCGCACGGCGACGTGTCCGGGCGACCACCGGGCACCTCGGCAAACTACCGTCACACGCCTCGGCGACATGCCCGGCGGGGATGCGCCCGGACAGCAAGTTATTCATCGCGGCCGCGCGCGATCGTGTCAGGGGACCGTCGCGAACAGCGCACGCAGGTCGGACGCTGCGATCGTGTTCACCGGAAAGCTCCACGCTTCGCCGTCGGCGGCGGCCCGCGGAGCCAGCCGGCCCGCGGCATCGACGATGATCCGGTCGGCCAGCGCGAGGCGCTTGTGCTCGTGCCACGGCAGCGTGGAGTGCTCGATCTGCCAGCCGGCGACAGCGCCATACGAGATCTCGCAATCGAGATAACCAATGATCGTCTCGCGCGTTGGATGGTTGTCGCGGATGACGTCGCCGATCGAAGCGCCCGCCGGGAGCGCGGTCGCGCGTGCTCGCGCGTACACGAAATGCGCGCCCGCGACGGCGAGCAACTGCTCGACACGGCCGCCGCGCACCACCCGCACCGCGAGGAAGCGGCCGCCGCCGGGGTCCAGCGCCGACCAGCTCTCGACGTACGAGCCGTCGAGCGCGTGCTCGAACATGTGGCGATCGCCTGCCGGCTCGATCCGTCCGATATCCGCGTCGCCGCCCGCGGGTTGAAAATCGATCTCGTGGTGCCAGGTCGCGTTCGCGCCATCCACCGTTGTGAATCCTGCAAAGCCGTTCTGCCGGGCGAGCGCAGCAAGCTGGTCATCGCTCAGATCGGCCCACGACGTTGCGGACGATAGGTCCGGGCGGTCGACGCGGATCCGGATATCACCGAACACGCTCGGCGTCTGCACATAACGCACGGTGACCCCGGCGTCGTGCGCGCCGCCGCGGCGCTGGATCCAGTCGCGCTGCCACACACCACTTGGAACGTTCATCGTGGCGACACCTTCGTGAGCCGGCGCCGGCCGTGCGCAGGCGAACAGGCAACATGCGATCGAGATGTGGGCGCAGGACACCGCTGGAGTAGTACGCGAGCTTTCACGGCATCACAACATGACCGCGTCCCCAGCGTGCACGATGGCCATGCGCCCATGCGCCCCATGCGCCATGCGTCCTGAGAGAGACACTCCACGAGCAGTCACGGTGTGTACGACCGCCGGAGACCATCCAGATCGAGGTCGAGGCGCGGCGCACCGGAGGCGAAGCGCAGATCTGGGAGCTCGTCGATGGGTGGCGGCGCGGGGCATGTGAACGTGGCGTGCACGATCCGCCTGGCACCATTCGGATGGATCAGGTAAGGGGCGGCCGCTCGTCGCGATGCCCACATCGCTTCGCGATCATCGGTCTCGAACACGGCGAGGAACGGCGCGGCGGCTGGTTGCTCCGCGAGCAGTTGCAACACGGTGCCCGGCGAGTCGGGGAGCTCGTAGGGCACGAAGCGGGCGCGCAGCGCCGCCGGCATCGTGCCGCGCAGGACACAGCCAAACGGCTGCGCGGTATACGGTCGCGTGCAGCGGCCGAGGAAATCGAGGCCACGTGCGACGACCTCGCCGGGGTACTCGACCCAGAGGATCTCGAGGTAGTTGCGGTCGAACATCACGCGCACGTTGCGCGTACCCTGGCCGGTGTGCGCCCGCCCCGGCTCGACGGTGAATCCATCCAGATCGACGGCGTCGCGACCGGGCACGAAGCGAATCACGTGATCGATCTCGAGCACGCGCCCAGCCTACTCCTGTTCGAGCGGCGTCGCGGAGTCAGGTCTCGTTGTCCGGTCAGCGGACGTGGATCTCGGCAGCCGCTCGCCGCCGCGGCGTGCTCGCTCAGCCAGGCGCTGCCGCCGTGAAGCCGCGGCACGTGCGGACCGGCTGCGGGCCATACTTGGGTAGCGATGGTTCCTGACACATGAGGAACGTCGAGCCGCGACCGCTGCGAACAACGCGGAGGTGGATGCAGCGGTGGCACAGGCTGTCGGGAAACGGCGTTGCTGAGGTTCCGGTCACGGCTGCTCGAGGTGTACCGCGGCCACCCCCGCGCCGCTGCGACGGTCTCCGCGAACGCGCCGCGGGCGATGCGGATCGAGCGGGCCGGCGGCGTGCGTTCAGCCGGTCTCGCCGGGTAGGCTATGCTGCAATGGACCGGGTCGATGCTGAGCTCGCGCGCGTGGCCGCGGTGATCCTCGAAGACCGCGTGATCCGCCGCGTGATCAAGAAGCACCGCCGGCTCCCCGGCATGGGGCTCCAGGTGCCGCACGCGCGGTGCTATCTGCTGCCGCGCCGCGACCTCGAGGCGATCGTCGAGCGCGGCGAGCTGTCCGTCGCGCCGGCGGCGCTGCCCGCCGAGGTCGTGATCATCGCTGGCTCGCGCGCAGCGCTCGCCGCCGGTGACCCCCGCGAGCTGTCGCGTGCGTGGCGCGCGATCTTTCACGGCCACGTGCACCGCGCGCTCGAGCACAAGCTCGCGCGCCAGGCGATCACCCCGGCGTCGATCCGCGAGCGCATCCACCGGATCGGCCGGATCGAGTTCGACGAGATCCTCTCGGTGCTGCGCCAGGAGGACCTGCTGCTGCCGCCGGGCGACGACACCAGCGCGTACATCGAGTTCGTCGCGCTGTATCTCGAGCTGTCCTGGTTCGCGCCCCAGGCGCTCCGCCGCACGTTCCCGGCGCTCGACGTCGCCCGGGTCGATGCCGCGATCGCGCTCGATGTCGACGCCGCGGTCCTGCTCGCAGCGGCGCGGCCCGGCCACGGCCCCGAGCGGCCGATCGCGGATACGCCCGCGCAGCCCGTGCAAATCGCCGGTGCACCCGCTGCCGCGATCGACGCCTCGGCGGGCGCCGGCGCATCGCGGGCCCGCGGCGACGGCAACCGCGCTCGCGCGGCCATCCTCGCCCTGCGCGCCGGCGAGCGCGCGATGGCGCGCTTGGATCTCGACGAGCTCGCCGCTCGGCTCGCGAGCGCGGTCGGGGCGGCGGCGCCCACCGCCTGGGCCGCGGCGCTGGTCCCGGTGGCCGAGCTCGCCGCGAGCCAGCGCGTGCTGCGGTTCACCCCGGGCGCGCGGCTGCTCCACGATCTGCAGACCGCGTGCGTCGTGGCCGAGCGCGAGAGCAACGCCGTCGACCTCGTGGGCTGGGCGCTGTCGCTCGGCCGCCGGCCGCTCGTGCGCGCGCTGCCGGCCACCCGCGAGGTCCGGGTCGCCAAGCACCTGCACGCGGCCGCAGACAAGCTCGCCGACTGCACCGCGCTGGCGGCCGCCGACCGCGAACGGCTGGTCGCCGCCGTGCGCGACATCGTCGATCGCGGCAACGCCAACGTCCGCGCTGCCCTGCGCCCGAAGATCGAAGCGGCGCTCGACGCCGTCGCGCTGCGTCCGCGCAACCTGCCCGAGCGCGTCGCCGAGGCCAAGCTGGTCGACGAGCTGCTCGATCAGGCGGTCGCGGTCGGCCGGCTGTCGATAGGTCATCTGCGCGATGCGATCTCGCGCAACGATCTCAAGATGCCCGATCTCGCCCGCCGCCAGCTGCTCACCGGCGACGAGCTGTTGCAGGCAGATCACGCGCTATCGCGCTCGCTCGACGGCGTGTACGGCCGCGGCGAGGTGTACCTGCGGGCTCTCCAGAAGCTGTCGTCGGTCCTGTTCGGCACGCCGGTCGGCAGGTTCCTCAGCCTCTACATCATCCTGCCGCTGCTCGGCTCGTACACGGTGCTCAAGGGCGCCCAGGAGATGGTCGACCTCGTCGCCAAGCACACGCGGCACGCGATGCGGGAGCTCGCGGCGCCGGGCGCTGCGTCGGGGGCGGCTCGCTGGGTCGGTGCGGCTGCGAAGACCACGCATCGCGCGGTGCCCGAGATCGCCAGCGTGTGGTCGATCGCCGCCGGGGCGGTGCTGCTGTTCCTTTTGCTCCACGTGCCGGCGTTCCGCCGCGCTGTCGGTTCCGGGCTGCGGCTGCTCGGACGCGGCGTCCGGCTCGTGCTGTACGACGCCCCGCGCGCGCTGCTCCGCCGACCGCTGGTCCGCCGCCTGCTCGACAGCCGGCTCGTTCGCTGGATCGCGCGCTGGATCGCCCACTGGATCCTCCGGCCGGCGATCCCCGCCGCGATCGGCCTGGTGCTCACCGATGGCGTGCTGCGCTGGTGGCTCGCCGCCGCGATGTTCGTGTTGCTCGCGCTCGGCCTCAACTCGCGGCTCGGCCGCATCGCGCAGGAGCTGGTCGCCGATGGCGTCGTGCGCTCCGGGCGCCTGCTGACCGGCCGGATCGTGCCCGGCATCATCCGCTGGATCCTCGATGTGTTCGCCGAGCTGATGGAGCTGCTCGATCGCTCGCTGTACCGCGTCGACGAGTGGCTGCGATTCAAGGCCGGTCAATCGCGGCTGACTCTGGTGATCAAGGCCACGCTCGGTACCGCGTGGTCATTCATTGCCTATTTCCTGCGCCTCTATGTCAATCTGTTCATCGAGCCGGGTGTGAACCCGATCAAGCATTTCCCGGTGGTCACGGTGACGGCCAAGCTCATGGTGCCGTTCTACGAGACGCTGCTCAGCGCGATCCGCGGACCTTCGGAGCAGGTGATGGGCCGCGCGCTCGGCACCTCGTTCGCTGCGTTCACCGTGTTCGTGATCCCCGGCGTCGCCGGCTTCCTGGTCTGGGAGCTGAAGGAGAACTGGAAGCTGTATCGCGAGACGCGCGCGAATACGCTACGCGAGGTCGCGATCGGCCACCACGGTGAGACGATGGTCCGCTTCCTCAAGCCAGGCTTTCACTCCGGCACGATCCCCAAGCGGTTCACCAAGCTGCGGCGCGCCGCCTGGAAGGCCGACGAGCGCGCCGTGACGCGGCATCGCGACGAGCTGCACCACGTGGAGGACGCGATTCACAAGTTCACGGAGCGCGAGCTGGTCGGCTTGCTCGACAAGGCGGCCGCGTTTCGCGTCGCCGATGTCGCGACCCGTCATGTCCGGATCAGCTCGAATCGCGTGCAGATCGAGCTTTCGTGCCTCAGCGTATCGCCGGATACCGCGCGCCTCGTGCTCGAGTATCAGGCGGGCTGGATGATCGCAGGCATCCCCGAGCCCGGCTGGATCGATCGACTCGACGACGCGCAGCGGCGGCTGTTCGAGCTCGCCCTCGCCGGGTTCTACAAGCGCGCCGGTGTCGACCTGGTCCGCGAGCAACTCGAGCAGGTGATCGCCGGCGACGGTCCCGCGCCTCCATACGACCTCGCTGCCGACGGTCTCATCGTGTGGCCGAGCCACGGCTACCAGACCGAGGCGATCTACGATCTGCGTGCACCTGCGCCGGTGGCGGAGCTGCGAGGCGCACCGTGGGCCGGCACGCTACCGCCGCTCGGCGGACGGCGCGCACTGTACTTCCAGGAGCCGGTGCGCTGGGACGCCTGGACCGACACCTGGGACCACGTCGCCCGCGGCAGCCAGCCGCCGCCCCTCGTCCCCGGGCCCAGCCTGCTCCGCCGCCGGCAACCCCGGATCACAGCGCTCGCCGTGTAGCCGGCTGGCACGAACGGCGCGATCCGCGTGCAAAGCTGTCTCGCGCGCAGTCAGGGCTTCCGGTCGCCGTCGAGAAGCTCGCGTAGCGCCTCGATGCGAAAAGGTTTACGCAGGTAGCTTGCCCATTTCGGCACAACGCCCTGCGCCCCTGACACCACGACGACCTTGAACGAGCCGAAGTGCGGGTGACGGCGAAGCATCGTCAAGACCTCCCAGCCATTCATGTCCTGCATCTCGAGATCGAGCAGGATCAGCGACGGTGTGTCTCTTGCCAGGTAGGCGAGCGCGTCTGCACCGCCATCGGCGGTGATGACTTCGTACCCATTGCGTTCGAGGACAGCCTGCATCAGTGCGCGGGTGTCAGCTTCATCATCGACGACGAGTACGCGACCTCGTCCGGGGGCTCTAACAGGAGTCGCCATGGACGGTTCACGAAGCAAGCGTCGTGCCCGATCTCTGCCGCTTCCTGCGGCATATAAAACAGCGACTGCGCAGCGATGCGAGCGCTCTCGACTCGGCGGGAGCGTCAACGCTCGTCAGCGTTGTTCAGCTCGTGCACTCGCCACGCCGCGGCGAAACGTTGCGTAGGCACGCAGTACCTCGGCCGGCGCTTCGGTCTGTGGATAGTGGCCGATCTCCGGTAGATCGTAGACCTCGGCGCGCGGCCGCAGCTCGCGCAGGCGGTCGACGACGTGCTTGCCGCTCACCGGATCGAGATGGCCATTGATGAACGAGAACGGGACCGCACCGCGGACGATCGGCCCGACCCAGCGTTCGCGGTGCTTCCGTCGCTCTCGCATGTAGCGGATCAGCAGATGGGTATTGCGTATGCCGCCCGCGAAGCTCGCGCATTCCCAGAATCCATCGAGCTCGGCCTCCGATGGCTGCGTGCGCGGACCGAATATGGCGGCGAGGCTGTTCCCGAACCGCGCGCGATCACTCAGCCGCGCGACGAGGAACCCGATCGGGCTGTCCAGCAGCTTCTGGATCAACCGCGGGTGATGCGATTCCGGAAAGATCCCGCCGTTGAGCATGCACACGGACAGCAGCTCCACCGCCTTGCTGCGTCCACTGCGCCGCGCCTGATCGCGGGCGAGCAGCTCCTGTGCCACCGTGTCACCGAGGTCATGGGCCAGGATATGCACGCGAGTCACACCGAGCTTCGCGAGCAACGCCTCGGCTTGATCGGCATACGCAAATATCGAGTAAGGACCGTCCGCTGGCTTATCGGAGAATCCGAATCCGATGTAGTCAAAGGCAATTACTCGATAGTCGCTCACCATCTCGGCCCAGATGTGCCTCCAGTCCCAGGACGATGTCGGGAACCCATGCAGCATCAGCAGCGGCTCGCCGGTGCCTTGCTCTCGATAGAACACGCGATGGCCGCGCCATTCGAACGCTTGACCCGCCGCGCGCCACGCGGACGGCGACATCGCTTCGCTGGTCACCACGAATCACCCATACCCCATTTATCTGCGGCCGACGCCAGCGCTGCAACCCTCCCGGCGCGCTCCCGCATGTCCGACGCGCGCGCGCATCGATCAGGAGTCAGCGCGACTAGCTTCTAGCGCACACCCGCGGCAACCTGATCGAGGAAGTCGTCGAGCTCGGCGAAGATCTCGTCATTGCCGGACTGCGCGTAGCTCGCCAGCCTGGCCTCGCACGCCGGGATCGCGGCGAGGAAGTCGTGCACCGTCCTCGGATCATCGAGATCTTCCGCGGCGCGGCCATAGCCTTCGTGCTGGAGGTAGCGCGCGTTCAGCACCTGCTCGAACTGGCGCACGACCGGCACGGCGAGCATCGGCTTGTGCAGATAGACCGCCTCGCCCATCAGGGTGAAGCCGCCGCCGGCGATCACCGCCCGGCACGACGCGAGGTCTTCGATGAACGAAGCCTCGCCGAACGGCTGATAGCGCAGGTTGCCGTCCACGACCTCGGCCGTCAGATCGCGCCGCATGCCGTAGATCCGGCATTCGAGCCCGGTCTGCGCCAGCGTGGCGGCAAACCCCGCGTTGCCTTCTCCGGTCGTGTACACGAGCAAGTGATCGCCGCGGCGCGCCTGGGCAGCCAGGATCTCGGGCCGCAGGATCGGTGGAAACAGCCGGGTGTGCTCCTTGCGCAGCCGCGGACGAAAGAACGTCGTGATGAAGTACTCGTCGCAGAACGGCAGCTTGCTCTTGACGAACGCGCGCGTGACCTCGAATTCGGCCCGGTGACCTTCGAGGATCTCGTCGGGCAGCGAGGCGCGGTTGATGATCTGCATGTTGTCGATCGACAGCGTCGGCAGGCGGTGGGTCTTGCCGTACAGATACGTCCACGACTCGAAGTCGCTGATCACGACCTCGGGGCGAAACTCCGAGATCAGATCGAAGTACGCCGCGATGTTCTTGGGGATCCCCACCGCTCCGGCGAGCACGTTCGACCACAGCGTCTTGCCGATCTGGACGCGGTTCTCGTCGTAGATCATGTGCAATCCGTGGATCCGGTTGACGCCGTCGAACCGCTTGCCCAGGTAGCTCACGGCGCGGCCCGACGCGATGATCTCGACCTCGTGCTGCGCGGCGACCAGGTGCTCGAGCATCACGCGCGAGCGCATCGCGTGCCCCAGACCTTCCCCCGTGACGCCATACAGGATCTTCACGGGCCACAGCTTACCGCAATCGCGAACCGCTCCAGGTCGGTTCCCTCGCGTCGCGCGAGCTGCGCACAATTGCGAACGGCTTGTTGCCGATTCGAGCCGCGCCCGCTGCGGTCATCAGGGCCGCGATCGCGCGGTCAGGCTTTGGCGAGCTCTTCGTCGACGAACTTTTTCGCGAGCTGGGCATCGGCGCGATCGCCGTACTGCTTCTTGAGCGCGCCGATCACGCGGCCGGCCATCTTGGGATCCTTGGCCGGCAGCTCCCCCACCGCCTTGACCACCGCCGCGCGCAGCTCTGCCTCGGTGAGGCCCTGAGGCAGGAACTTGCTGCACCACGCGACCTCGAAATCGATCTCGGCGAGCTGCTCCTTGCCGCGATCGCCGGCGCCAGCGTATTCCCCGCGCGCCTTTTCCATCGACTTCTTGTACGTCGAGATCACATCGAGGATGAGCGCGTCGTCGACCTCTCCGGAAAACCCCTTCGCGGTCCGTCGCTCCATGATCTTGGTGTTGATCATGCGGATCAGGTTCGCGGTCTTCAGATCCTTGGCCTTGAGCGCCGCGGTGAGCTGCTCGCGCAGCTGGGCTTCGAGAGTCGTCGACATGGCGAGCCATCATCTACCACGCCGCGAGCTCGCCTGCCCGGCAGCGTGCCTGCGATGCAGCGATCGCCGTCGATGATCAGCCGCCACCCAGGGCCTCGGGCTGACCGGCCGGATCCTCCGGTCGGCCGGCTACGGCGGTCATCGATCGGTCTTGCCGTTGTTGCCGAACAGCAACGACTGCGCGAGTGTCCGGGTGCGCCGCCGCGGTTTGGCTCGCCGGGTCCGGCGATGTGGACCTCGCGGTTCGGCTCGCAGCGCCTGCGGCGCGATCAACTGCCAGCGATCCGCTCGTGGAGGCTGGGCCGGCCCACCGCGGCGGCCGAGCTGGCCACGCGGCGCCATGCTCGCCAGCGCCGCCGCCACCGCATGCACCGACTCGTCGACCTCGCTGTCGACATCAAGCGCCGCCGCGCCCGCGCCATCCCCGGATGTCGCCTCGTCCGCTGGATCGGGCGTCGCGTCGCCGGTGACCTTGGTCGACTCCTCGCTGCTCGCGCGAACGATCGCCTCGCCGGCGACGATCACGCGAAGCCTGGCCGTGGGCGGGACCTCGCCGCAGACCGGCGCGATCAGCTCGGTGAGCTCGCGCTCCGAGCTCGCCGCTCGCGCGGGTGTGATCGGCACCTCGCGCGCACGGCCGTCACTGACGATCGTGACGTCGAGCCGCGATGCACCGCGCGCCCGCCCGGCCAGCCGCAACGACACCCGCCGCACCAGCGCTGCAACCGCGCTCGCACGACCGAACAAACCGTCTGCACGGCCGGCGACCAGCTCCTCGCAGATCGGCGCATCCGGAGCATACGGCCGCAACAGGCTGCCGCTGTCGCCTCGCGCGAGCGCCTGGTAGTCGGCTTCGAGCGGCCGCGATACCGACGGCGCGGGCAGCGCGGCGAACTCGCCCAGGGTGCGCACGCCCAGCGCCTCGAGCATGTGCTGCACCTCGGGAGTGATCGCGAGCAGCGACAGCGGACGCGGCGCGAGAAACGCGGCCGAGCCGCCGCGCGGAACACAGACCACGGCGCGATCCGCGGCTACCTGTCGCGGCGATTCTGTCGCCTTGCGCCGGCCCGCGGGCCGCTGCGATACCTCGACTCGCTGCCACCCGTCCTCGAGGGCCTGCTCGTGCTGTGCTGCGCCATCCGCCGGCGAGCTCGCGACACCATCGGCCGCCCCGACCGCGGTCCCCATGCCCGCGGCCTTCCGCGCACCGTCCGCGCTGGTTCGCGAGCCCGCCGGCCGGAAGCTCCGCGCGCTCCGCCGTGCGTCTTTCATCCGCTCGAGCCCCGCGCTTGCCGCGCCGGTGCTGTCGCCATGTGCCGCGGCGACCCAAGCCGTGAACCGATCGTCGGCGATGCCGATCCGCGCGGCGAGGCCGAGCGCGTCGAGGATATCGATCAACCGGTCGCCGAATGTCGCGGCGCGCAGCTTGCTCGGTACCGCGCAATACATCGCGAGGTGCGCTCCCCCGTCGACACGTCCCCCCGTGTCGACGACGGTGGACACGCCGAGCAATGCATCCGCGATCGCCCGCACGACCTCTCGCTCGGCCTGCGCATCCGCCGCCATCACGCGCACATCGGGCGAAACGTAGCGCGCCGCGCTCGCCGTCATACCCAGCCGTACTCCCAGCTGCCACGCCGCGAGCGAGCACGCCAGCACGAGCGGGCTATGGAGCGCGAGCGATGGCCGAGCCCCCGCCGCGGGAGCCACCCCGGCACCGACCACCGCCACCGCAGCGCCGCGCAGCGAAGGATCGATCCGGCAGAGGCTCTGCAGGGAGAGCTGCGGGATGTGAACGCAAGCGATTCGCATACCCAGGTTTTAGCGCACTGGTCTGATGTTCAGTGCTGAACAGTGCCTGAACCGTCCTGCGATTCATTTATCTAAATATATTGAATTACTAATCTTTATAATCAGACCTCGAGAAGAGATCCCGGGGAGATCTCCCCAAGCTCACGACGTGCCGGACAAAGGGTCGACCTAATGCCTTGACCTCGACGGCCGTCGTTGAGGTTGACGCGGCCGTCTCATCAT
>Ga0307517_10009081_pt1 | contig 14164 bp, 18 predicted proteins | sample 23_EM_MG_FD_194515 | JGI IMG/M metagenome (GOLD analysis project Ga0307517, IMG submission 194515) | Populus trichocarpa ectomycorrhiza microbial communities from riparian zone in the Pacific Northwest, United States - 23_EM | ecosystem: Host-associated > Plants > Roots > Unclassified | place...
ATGAATCGACGGTAATTGCCAAACCGTTCCTTGATGCGATCGTGGTGGAGGACAGCCAGGGCGATAGACGTCTTCCCAATTCCACCTGCACCGATGAGAGCAGTCGGTGTAAGGTCTTCAGCAAGTCCAATGATCCTCTCGATCAGCTCGTCGCGTCCGAAACATGCCTTCGGAGGTGGGGGCGGGGATTCTCCGGGAGGGACGCTACAAGGATATAAGACTGTGGACCCCATGGAATTCGGAACCGCTGACCTGGCTTGATCCTTGGGGATGGTCAGCATCCTGTTATCGGATGGGTGGATGGTTGGTTGGTTACACTCACTGAGCGACGTTGGCGTTCAGTACCTTCCTGACCTGTCAACGCGGCACGATGCATATCCGCAACCATCATATGAGTATTGATTGCCAGCTCGGTCTGAAAGAGGGGCGGTTAGCGACTGCCGAAAAAAAGCCAATTGAACGTACATTGAAGATATGGAGGATACTGTTAAGGCCGAACCTCCAAGCAGCGATGGTCTCCTTATTATTCTTCGCATGGAAGAGTCGAGATATTGTATTTTTCCCACTCTTTTTGATGACCTTTCTTTGGATCCCCGCAACGGTCCTGCGATTGAGAACTTGTTAAGTGGATCGCCTGGCATATGCATCACTGGTTCAACTCACGTAGTCAACTGTCCGATTGCCTCGAGCACAGACTGACTAAGCTCGTCGACTCGTCTCCCATTTGTTCCCCGGTCGAGGGCTCTACATACATCAGCGCAGAATAACCCGAGCTCAACGTAATCCAGTTCGTTGACCATCGAGTCCTAACCACGCGTGAACATGGAACAGATCGTTGCAAAAGAGGGGGAACGTACTCTGACCATGGTAAGGATAACACTGACAGTGCCAAAAACAGCCTTGGCCGGTGTGATGCTCGAGATCTCCTTCGCCAGATTCATGGCCTCGATGGCCGCGTTCAACGGTGAGAGGGCACCCTCCCGACGATCCGGTCGCTGGGACGTTGTGGTCATGGTCGAGGTAGTTGCGAGAAAACGGTGCGGCGCGCAGGCTGTGAGGAAGGACCAAAACCCTCATAGAGATGGGCGGCCATTTTGCGATGACGCGCCTCGTGCACACAGCCATTTGATGATAAGAAGAGAATTGTATTGTGGTCAACGGATTCCAAGCCGCATGCGATTGACCGATCACCCAGCTGGCCGGTGTCCGAGCGGAGCTTCGACACTGGGGGCTCGTACACGTTCACATTCGAGGTGTTCGGGTAGGAGTCTGATTGAGCTGACATCATTGGGCTGTAGCTGCCTCTTGACCAGAGAGAGAGAGGCGTCGTGACTCTGAGGTCGATGTAGATTGTCAGTGACTGCACACTGATTTCGAGACAGCGTGCGGCGGAGGCCGGGGGAGTATCGCCGGTGAAGGTGTTTGACCAGAACCTGGTGTATGAGTGTGTGACAGCCTTCAAGTGTTAAACGTTAAAAACGCGAGTCTGGATCGGGAAGGCAAACCCGAAGGCGACTTGCTCAGTGGCGTTTGCACAAGGGAAATGAGGAAATTCTTGTCAACCAACGTTCCAAGCAACCAGTCTATGACGTCCTTCGTCTTCACGCCACAGGTCGCGGGGAGCTCAGGCCACAGAGTCGAAATAAGTTTACACGAAGCATGACAATGAGAAGGGTTCGACATCCAAACAGCGCGCACTCTCTAAGCAACAACATTCAACTCTGATCCATCCTGTCGTCGCTCTGCTGTTTCCCCTCCTCAAAAATCAGCTTCCCCGCCTGCGCCTCCAACCACTCCTGACTTCTCGTTAAATCCAGGAAGTACCCGTACGCCCTCTTTATATCCGGGACTTCGATTTTCTCCGATTTCCGCCTCTTGGAAACAACGTTCGCCGTGGAGATGAGGTGTAATGCGTATCGAAGATTAGATTCCCCCGCGATGGAGGCGAGAGTATGGAGCGTGTCGTTGCCCAGTTGAGCGTCTTCCTCCTGAGCTCTAATTTCCGGGTGAGTTGAGCACGGAAAGGGAAGAGAGCGGGGTGTCTTACCGCAGGAGAATGATCTGCTCCATCTCACTCATGGTGTACTTCTTTGTACTCACGATCAGAACTCGGTCCAGAAGATCTTCCGGTAGGCCGTGTGGACTCGAGTACTTGGTCCCTCGGACCTGGGACACTCCCTTGTTTGTGGCCATGATTACCAAAGGTGCCAGTTCCTTCTCCAGAGCTCGGTTGAGAAAGGAGAAGCACTCAATGTCGAGCATGTGCACTTCATCTATGAATAACACCTAGAAACGCGTCGAATGCCGTGTGAACACGTAGTCCAGAGGTACTATTGCGATGGGGGGGTACTCACCCCCGGGATAATCTCAGCCTTCCCTTCTTCCCTCCACTCGGCTACTTTCGTGTCGATCTGGTTCCGAAGTTCGGGTTTGATCTCGCCAGTATCCCCGGCGAAGAGCGCGAGGAAACCCTGCGTCCGACTGTTGATGACGTCAATCTCATGTAACGAGACGGTGTGGACGACCTCTTTGCGTTTTTGAACTTCACCCTCTGGGCATTGCACGAATCTCGTCTGCACGGACAAACGAAACGATGTTCATCAGTAAGGCCAGGGGTAGGGTAGGAACACGCACATCGGCACCCATAGCATCATAATCTCTCGACCGAGCAAAAGAACGCCCAAGCTTGGTCACTTTTCCGGAAGTCTTGTCAATGGCAATAACGTCTCCCGCTAACACTTTCTCTTTCGATAGCGAATCAATCATTTTGGTTCCAAGGTCATAGATCGTCTCCATGTCCGTAGTTTTGATCGTCAACTTGCCCGTTTTTGTGGCCTATATATATGTGACCACCGTCAGGTCTGAGCGGGTGGCGAGGGTTTAGCAACGTACGCCGGTCAGACTCCTGTCAATTTGGATCTCTACGACTTCACCCTCGATGAGCTCGGTCTCCTCTTTGATCCTGACACCAATGCTCCTCCGCAACGCTTGTGTGAGGGCCTCCGTTCTTGACATAGACAGCGAGAAGACCTCGCTAGCAGCAATTATCGTAAAAGGCACATCTTGCCCCAACGTCTGAGCCATCCCTATTCTCGTGGATCATGTCAGCCACAGTTCGCCCGTAAAAGCGCGAATTCGGCCTCACCAAGCGCAATAGCGGTCTTTCCAGTAGACGGGGGCCCGGAAAACAAAATAGCGCGTCCCGCAATCTTGCCTTCCTGGACCATCTTCAGGACCATTCCTGCAGCCTTGCGGGCTTTCCCTTGGCCAACCATGCCCTGAGAATTCAACCTCGGCTCCAATCTGCTATCCAGACCCAGCCCCTGGATGTGTGAGTGGGGACCTAACGCCAAGTTTTAGGAAAGAGACTGTGAATCCTTGTCGCATCAACGCGCCTATCCGCTCCATTTTCGTGATTTCGCGTAGCTCTGCGGTGCTGGTGGATATCTGAGCCTGTGTCCGGGATCTTGTTGGTTAGATTAGAGTGCAAGTAAGCCGACGAGGGGAGGGAGAATTACCATCTTGTGCTTTTTGGCTGGTTGCTGATCGCGGCTATTGGGAAAAGTTGTCGATCGAGTACCACGTCTCTTCCACCTCCGGCTGTCCTTTTCCATGTTCGCGACTCAGTGCAGCCGGACTCTCCTCCGGTCATGCTTGAGGCCACAGAAAACTTCGGCATTGTCGACCACGACGCTGGGGCTTAGAAGCTACGCTACCGAAGTCACCCTGGACCCTGCTACATCCGTTTCTCAATCCCTCTCCCGGGCTTCGACTCTTTACAAAACCTACAAACCCATCACCCCCGGTATCCGACACCTCCGTCGCCCCTTAAACCCGCATCTCTGGGATGGTCGACCTATCCGAGAGCTCACCGTCGCGTTGCGCAAAAAAGGTGGACGGAATAACAGCGGCAAGATCACCATTCGACACCGCGGAGGTGGTCACAGGCGTAGAATCCGTCTCGTAGACTTTGTTCGCAAAGAGCCCGGCCCACACGACATCGTCCGGATCGAGTACGACCCGAACAGGTCAGCACACATCGCGCTCATTAAAAACCGCGATCCGAACGTGGAAGGGATTAAGAAATGGAGCTACATTTTGGCTACAGAGGGGTTACGGGCGGGTCATGTTGTGGAGAGCTTCAAGCAGGGGATTTCGGATGGTCTGGTTCCAGGATACAGGGACTCGAAGGAGGAACGCGTCAAGGCGGCTACCAAAACCGTCAACGAGGATGGTGTCGTTGAAACCTCGAGTGCTTCGCTCGCACTTGGTGTTCTTCGTTCACTGACAATCAAGCCGGGGAATGTCGTCCCGTTGCGTCTCATCCCTCCTGGTACCATTGTCAACTCCGTCGCCCTCCAACCCGAGGGACGTGGCATCCTCGTCCGTTCGGCAGGATCATTCGGACAGGTCGTCTCACACGAAGAGGGTGGAAAATACACCCATGTCAAGTTGCAGAGCGGTGAAGTCCGGAAGGTTTTGCAGGAATGTTGTGCTACGATCGGAAAGGTTAGCAACCCGCTGTGGAAGAACCGCAACTTGGGCAAGGCTGGTAGGAGTCGGTGGTTGGGTCGCAGACCGAAAGTCCGCGGTATGGCCATGAATAGGTTTGTTATCCCCTCCATGCTTAGTTTGCTGCGGCTCATTGTCGTCACTTTCAGATGTGATCACCCTCACGGTGGTGGACGTGGTAAATCAAAGGGTAACAAGCACCCTCGTTCGATTTGGGGATGGAATACAAAGGGTAAACGGACGAGGAAGCCTGGTCCGAAGGGTCCGAAGAACAGCAACAAGCTGGTTGTTCACGAGAGGCCTAGAGGTAAAGAGAAGAGAGCTAATTAATATCCCCCCTACATTCGCCCCCTAATACACTACTTGCCTTCCTCTTCCTCCTCTTCTTCCTCGTCTGCATCTACATGAGTTTTTGGGGGCTTGGCGTCCTTTCCCTTTTCCAAGTCACCGACTTGATCCCGCCATTCGGTCAATTCTTTCCCAACTGTGTCTTTGGTCGTTGCAATGGCGGCCCTCAGGCCAACGTAGTAACTTTCTCCATCCTTGACCGCAAATGCCTGAGTTTTGGAAGGGGCGAGACCGGACTGAGGTGTGTCTGTTGGTGGGTTGAGATCGTAGGATATCGTTATCGCCCTCGACATTTCGAAAACAAGGACGAGCAATTTGTTTGGGTCTGTTTGCCGAACCCTCCTCCGCTTTATCGGACCGCCCGACCGCCATAAATACGCGGGCTGTGGTTTTTCTCTCACTTTTCCTCGTTCTCGTCCTCACCCCCGTCCCCTGTTGTCAAGATGCCTGTCCTTATTTGCTGACGATTTACATCGTCAGCTAAGTTTCCCCCACATTGGTTCCACTCTAGAAAAAGATAGAAGATACTCTCCTAGAAAACGCTACTTAGAAGGAACCGGTAAGGGTGTTCTGGAAGGCTTGGTATTTCACCGTCTGACGTTGTCACCTTCAAAGCTTGAGTTTAGAAGATCCCGGATTTTCCTCCGCCAGTTATGCAATCGACAATTCGACCCATCTCGTCTCTGCCTCCCCTTCGCCAACTCTCCTTCCACACACTTGACACGATTCAACAAGCCCTCGCTGGACTTCGTTCGTTATACTTTCCTCCACCGCCGCCCAAACTTGTTCTATATAAGCGTCACGCTGTTGCGTCTCGGATCCACGATTTATCTGTGCCAGATTCTGGCTACGCTTCCGCAGAAGGCGAGGACGATGAGGTGGAGGAAGTAGAGGAGGAAGAGGTTTCACAGAAACTGATCGGACATGAAGACATTGACGTTCTTCGGTCTGATCCGTTCGAACGAGATTTTGCCATCAAGTGGCTGACTGGGCTCATTGCGCGTTCCGACATTTGGGTTGCTGAGGCCCCAGAGAAGGATGGCTGCGGCGACGCATTTGAGGATAGAAGCAGGGCTGTGGATGATGCAGCTTCCCTGCTCTCTTCATTCGCAGGGGACGCCGAGCCGGATCCCGCCCTCACCAGAGATTTTTCCTTCCCCCGATCCGACGGAGGGAGCCCTGTCTGCGTTCAATTAAACGACGGGGCTCTGCTCACTACGGACCACACATCTGTTGGGTTACAAAGTTGGGCAAGTTCCATCATCCTCGCCGAACGTATCTGTTGGGAGTCGCCTTCGTTCCATTTCGATGCGCTTGATCGACCGGGGTTCAGGGTTCTCGAGTTGGGGGCGGGTACTGGTTTGTTGAGTATCGTCGCCTCAAAGTTCCTCCCTTCCGCGGAAATTATTGCCACGGACTACCACCCCGACGTCCTTGCTAACCTCAGCTCGAACGTCTCCACAAACTCATCTGGGCAAGACCAGTCCCCGATATCCGTATACGCTTTAGATTGGTCCAACCCCCCTACTGACGACCCCTTCGCTAAGGGATCTTTCGATATGATCCTCGCCGCGGATGTGGTTTACCACCCAGACCATGCGCAGTGGATCAAGTCCTGTGTCCAACACTACCTCCGTCGCAGTCAAAATAGCGAGTCACGCGGACCTGTCTTTTGGCTTATCATCCCGTTGAGGTCTACAGGACGACACGAGGGGATGGACGTTACGGTTGAACGGGTTTTCCCCACCCTTGACCCTACTGTCGACTCTTCGTCGGACTCGGAGAAGGGAGAACTGGTCATCCTACACAAGGAAGAGATCGCGAGAAGGAATGGAGTAGGGAGGGCAGACGAAGGGTCGTATGTGTTGTTCCAGATTGGCTGGCGGTAGAATGGTTTTACTTTACGCTTACCCTTAATTCTTCCCATACATCGCCATATGACTGCCACGATGTTTAATCGATTCAGCTGGGTCTCAATCCGCGGCACGAGTTTGGACGCGGTGGTTATCCTTGAACGTTGTGATATCAAGTTTCCACTGCGCCCTGACTTGGATCTCTCTATACGAATCGTCTCCTCAAACAGTCGCAAGAGTGGTGAGCCCGAAACTAGCCATTCCCGCCTTTACCCCCGTCCCCAACATACCCAATCCAGTCAAATTTGGGTCCGCAGAAGTGTAAGCTGCCGTGAGAAAACCAAAATGACGACGAATCATTCACGTGATCGTGTTTAGACGATCAAAGTAGCCCAATTGGTCACACACTGGTGTCCACCCGCGTTTTCCACCGAGTTCTCTCACGACCATACCACGGTCTCTCACTGGGGCCACGCATGAACCCTGCCCTGTCTCGTACGAGCTCGCTCGCGAGCGTGACTTCGGACGATGCGGCCACCCCTCCCGTCCCGGGAAACGAGGTCAAACGAACCAGGAAACGCTTCACCCAAGCTCAGATCGTGAAGCTCGAACAACTGTTCCACGAAACCAGCCATCCTACCAGAGAACAACGCGAAAATCTCGCGAGCGAATGCGATTTGTATGTCCATTTTGTCGTTCAAAAGCACCGGATTCCGGCATCGTTGAATTCCTTGCTAATTACGCGTTGTCGTTTCCCTCGGGTTGGGGTCTAAACCCGTACACAGGGAACTGCGATCGGTTACCGTCTGGTTTCAGAACAAGCGGCAGACGGAACGGAAATCCGCGTTGACCTCCACGAGCGCGACTTCCGGACTTGCAATGTCCAGTTCTCAACCTCCCTCGCCCCTAACGCGTTCCAAAATCGGGTCATCATCAACCTCGTCCAACAGACACAGCCACAGTCGACTACGCACACAATCTCTAACGGGAAGACCTTCTCTGGACGATGTCGCGTCTAGGTCCGAGTACCGAGCTCAACCCTCTACCCCGCCACGCAAAGCGCTCATGCCTTCAAGTCCCGGCTACGCGCTATGGGAGAACATGCCGTCGTCTCCCATCGAACCGCCATCTAACTCTCCCGAGACCACACGCGCATTCGTTGAGTTTGGGAGGAAAGGAAAGCTTAAGAGGACCAAGACTTTGGAGTGGGCCTGTGCGGCCGCGAGGTTGTCCGATCGGAAAGGCAATCACGGTCATCATAAGAGGGAGGAACAGGAACGGGATGATCTCGATCGCTTCAACCTTGGCCTTGTCGATGACGATGGAGGAGACACGGAGCCAGATGAGGATCACGAAGCTATCACTCCGTTCCATAGCTTCCGGAGGGAGAGGGTCGATAGCACACCAAGCGTCATATCGGAGGATAGGCAGGATACTCCACGGAAGGATTCCGGAGGGAACAGCAAGGCGAACCATGACGAGGAGACGATGAACGCCGCCTTGGTTCTCTGCGGTCTTCGGCAATGATGCGGTCGGCGTGGCGGTGTGTCGATGGCCACGGAACGGGTCGGGATTGTAGGGCAAAGCGATTCTATCGAATCGATGGACCAACGTAATCCCCAACACCTTAGCACGTAGATAGGTTATTCTCTTTTGTATCACGAATCCGCTTTGTTACAACTTCGTCCATGTCGTTTCTGGAATATACAATACAAAGTAATGCAATGCAAAACTGTTCTCTCTGTCGGCCCCACATACTCCCACCTCTGTCTGCTAGAAAACGAATCTGTCGGCCCAACGTCTAAGGGTGCTATCCACATCGTCGGGGTTGAACCCCCTATCCTCTCTGCAAACGATAGAAGCGTGCGAGTTCCTGGTGTCATCATAGAACGCCCTCTCCTTCTTCAGGCCCGACAACTTGTTCAACCTCTCGATCATCTCCCTCTGCACTTCGAGGAGGACCGGTGTATCCATCTTCGGTTGTGACTTCTTGTGACAATGCCATCTGCTCTTCCGCTTTCCTTCGGCCTTTGAGTCCGTCTCGGCGATAGATGATGTCTCGGAACCCGGGTCGGGGGAGGGAGCGCGAGAGTCGCGCTTGAGAAGAGACCTGAAACTTCCCTTGGTCCTCCTATCGTCCAAGGCTTTGCTCGACCCACTAGAAACGCTCCCGCTCTCGCTCGCAGCGGCTTCGGGAGAAAGGAGCTCCTTGTTCTTCCTCCTACAAGAGCAGAAAAAAGCGTGTTCTCCTTCCCGCTTCTTCGAACACGGCACCCACCACTTATCCTCCTCCTTCTCCTTGGAGGGTTTCTCCGGGGTGATGGGCACAGTTTGGGTATCGATGAACTCCGTGACTTGGTCTTCCATTTGCCTTTCGAGCTCGGCCACGGCGTGGATAAGCTTCGAGCTATACGAATCTGCTTTCTCGATTTCTTCGACCCTTTTACGGGATTCGCGACCTTGCGTTAAAATCCTGACGTATACGATACCGAGCGCGGTGGGAACGAGAATGGGTAATGAGAGGTACACGATCTGCCCCAACAACGCCGAACCGTCAGATATCGAACCGCAGCCACTAGGTTGAATGTGGACTCTTACCAGGTTATAGGGGAATTTGAGTGAGAGGTACGGTACGACTTCTCGAGGAGTGTAGTTCCTGGGTTGACTGGCGTCGCTAGGGAAATCCCAAGATTCAATCACGTTAGGATAGTCCTCATGAAAGATTCTATGATTCCTGTCAGCACTTGATGACAGAGGCATGGGCAGCGGAGATGTCGTACATGTCGATTCCATTGGCAGCATGATGTAGAAACGGGTCCTCAGCCTCAATGGCAGCCGTCACGTATGGCACGGTGAGATCGTTGATTCTGATCCCTCATACCCACTTTAGTTAGACTGAATGGCGAAGGATGTGAGACTGCTTACGCGTTTGCATAGATGGTTTTATGTGAGAATAGCTCTAAAGCCTGATAGAAAATCCGATCTAAGCGGAAAGTTAAACAAATCCCACCGGACAAGGAACATCGCGGAGTAATCGTACCTGGATCAGCCATAACTGCCAACAGTGGTCGTCCAGACGGTGACCACTTATCGACCGCGAAGAATTGTTCTCCCGTCCTAGACAACAGCTTGGGTCCTAACGAATTCGCAAGGGCCGAGAAGAAGTTTGGGTATCGAGGGAGACCGATGTGAGGAGTGGCGAACGTGTTGAAGTTGACTGGGGTGACGTTCTCAAAGAACTTGCGTTGGTGGAGGACGCCGATGAGGTACCGACTGACGAGCCCACCAAGGCTGTACCCGGTAACGGAGAATTTTGTCACGATGCGCCCGCATTGTTTGAGTTTTTCCACTTCCTCGAAGACCTAAAAAGAGAGTACTGTGGGGTTGAGCGAACGAGTCGCACATGGGATCGACGAGCCTGGGGTTAGATGACGGACCTCTTCAGCAACTCGTTCTCCACCATGATCAACGCCGTCGTATGTGTAATGATCCACATTGGTATTTGCGACGAGAAGGTGGAATTCGCCAGGGAGGGAATTCTTCGCGCCCGACCGCTTCCCTCTTATCTTCCGGGCCATCTCAGCGAGGTGTCCGGGGTTTCCCCACATCCCATGAACAAGGACCTGTTAACCGGGATTGGTCTGTAGTCGGGTCGCATTGAGGTGCTTTGACACTTACCAGCAGGTGAACATCGGTAGTCATGGCGGAAGTGGGTAAATCAACGATGGAGAAAAATGCATTATAAACAAGGACCGCTAACCGCTGTCACAGTAGGCCGTGAACCAACCCACCACACCTCCGACCGCGGCGCCTGCCGGGTTAACTCAAGTCTGCGTCAGCCTCTCGGCGGGCTGCGCAGACACCGGTATATAACGTTATTGTAACTCTTGTGTAGCGCCGACCCGTGCTGCGGCCACCTAACCCTACGAGTGGTAGCGAGTGTAGGTTTGTCCCGAACCCGAGACGTAGGATCATGGCATCCATGACTGACTTGTGAAATCACCGGCATCGCCGGTGGGTCACTCCGCCACCGCAAATCGCGCATCCACATGACGTCCTGGTTCTCCTTGGGAAGCGAAGCACAGCCGTGCTGAGCGTCGCTGCGATCAGAGCCCCGGGTGAGGCCCCAAGGGCAAGATGCATGTTCTACTACTTGTTTTCTGCACGAGTTCCTCATTGCTGAGAAGGAATCATTCTCGGGTTGTGGATATTGCCTGGCGGTTGTGAAATGAGCTGTAGTTACTAGGAGTCTAACGTCTAACTAGCCCTTGTCCCGGATCCCCAGGATCCCGCTGTGGAAAATGTTGTTGAGCACTCGGGCTCAGCGGACCGAGCGATGGGAGACCCCCATCAACAACCGAGTCCCAGCCTTTACTGAAAGCTCCTCCCGTCCTCCGGGTTTGAAGCCAGATTTTAACTTACGGTGTCCCGACGAGAGAACGGTACTGTATGTCCACGACCACTCCGGCAGCGGCAGTTGCCGAGAGTGATGACAAGCGCCCGGCAGGTCCAGGGATGACCCCCAGTGAAAAACTCGGCGAGCGGTAGCGAGCCTGGTTGATCACTGGCGACACGTGGGTCGGAGATCTAGACCGAGCGATTCGGGTCGAGCCGAGTCGAGAGTTCTTAATTGGTACACGCTGTTCGCGTCAAGTTCAACATAGCTTCAATACACTCGAGTGCACAATGTAGCGTCCTGCGTGAATCGAGCTAGATTCATTTTGTTTTTCCTAAGTCCCCTTTGCCTGAGCTCATATCCACTCCGGACACCGCGATTGCATCAAGACCACCTTTCTGTCCACCGGCCCTTTGAGATCCCCCCTCATAGTATGGCTAGTCTGGATCCACGACACAAGTGTGGATGCAAACGCTGCCGCGGAGGTTTCGTCTCCCTCAGCACATGGTACCGCCACAACCCAGGAGGATCAAAAAAGCGGTCTGTGGTGTTCCCGAAGGAATTTACTGATGCGCTCCTCGCGCTACCTGAGACGGATGTAGTCCCTCGGGCACGAAAGCGACGCCTTGATGATGAAGAAGAAGAGCCCATGCGTACACCCAAGCGGGCCAGCGGATCGAGCTCGGTATGTATAAGATCAGATATGCGCATATATGCGCCTCGAATGGACAATACTTACAAAAATATATACTTAGAGCGTTCGTCTTAGTGTGGGAGATATTTCTAGACATAGGACGTACCCAGAAATGGTGGAGTCTCCTCTCCCTACCACCCCACTCGAGTCCGAGCAAGAAATCCTCGTCCTACCCCCACCTCCTGCAGTATCGAGCCCCCTCATCGACAATCCCGACCTCGAACCCCTTCCTCCTTCCCCTCAAATTGATTTCCTTGACGAGGGAGACCCTTCTCCTCTTCCCCAGGACCTTGCAACGTCTGATCTTGATGACGAAGGTGATAACCCCGGTCAAGACACTCCTCCTGATCTCGGTGGGGGCGATCCTCCTGATTTCGATGAGGACGATCCTCCTTCCTCTGATGAGGACGACCCTCCTCCCTCTGATTCCGATGAGGATGACCCTCCTCCCCCTGATTCTGATGAAGAAGACGTCCCTGTTACTCGGGAGGACATGAAGACGCACCTGAGGTTCATCCAAATGCTTGAGGAGGCCACCTTAGCATCTCAGTTCAGTACCCCTGGACTCGAGGCGTTTTGCAACCCTCAGGAAATCTCGTTTTCTCCATCAGACGACCCTGACCTCCTTCTCTCCATCTCGAATTTCATTGCGAACTTGAATGGGAGTCAAGATATCTATAACAAATTTCGCTTAAACCACCAAAGGAGGTCCCCCGAAGTCAAGGTGCTCTCGTACGACCAGGTTAAACGAATGGTTTCTAACCTCTCTGGAGTCGTCACTGTGCAAGACGACATGTGCATTGACTCTTGCGCTGGCTTTACTGGTCCATTTGCGGATTTGGAGCGGTGTCCCCGGTGCCACAAGCCTCGCTATGACCCGGAGAAGCTCGAGAAATCAAACGGCAAAGATAAGGTCCCTCAGAAGTCTTTTACAACACTTCTCGCCGGCCCACAGCTTCAGTCTCGTTGGAAGAGCCCTGGGATGGCCCAGAAGATGCACTACCGACGAAACAAGACAGAGGACATTCTTCGGGATTGTAATCCGGGCGCCGACTTTGTCTATGATGACGTCCTGAGCGGGTCCGATTATCTTGATGCTGTGGAAGACGGCCGTATTGGAGATAATGACACTGTCTTGATGCTATCTATGGATGGCGCACAACTTCTTCGCAATAAAAAATCCGACTGTTGGATTTATATCTGGATTATCTTGGACCTCGCTCCTGACGAGCGTTACAAGGTTCGCAATATTCTTCCTGGCGGCATCATACCTGGTCCTGGAAAGCCCAAGGACATCGACTCCTTTCTCTTTCCTGGTTTGGCCCACGTCTCTGCACTCCAGAAGGAAGGGTTACACATCTGGGACGGATACGCTCGCAGGAGGGTTATCTCCTTCCTTTTCCTCCTCCTGATCCTCGCGGACGCTGTTGCTATGGCCGAACTAAGCGGATCTGTTGGTCATCACGGCAAGAGGGGTTGTAGACTACTCTGTGGGTTCTATGGACGAAACAAACCTGGCGGCTCTCACTACTATCCTGTTTTGCTGCGACCTATGGACTCGGACAACCCTGGTTCTAATCACGCGGATATCGACATACACGATGTTACTCCGGTCGACACTCGCCAGTACAGGAGGGAACTCAATTCTGTTCTGACTTCCCCGACCAATGCTGAGTACAACAGACGACGGCTTGAGACCGGGATCCGAAAGGCCAGTATCTTCGATGGCATCCCTCGAATCCTCGAATTACCGACCTGCTTTCCTGGGGACGTTATGCATCAGCCAGTAATTAACCTAACGGCCCTTATGTTCGACCTCTGGTGCGATCGCGAAGGCTGCCGCAAGGGTGTTCAAGGCGACTGGGACTGGGCTGTATTGAAGGGAAACACTTGGAAGGCACACGGAAAGGACGTCGCAGACGCTGCTCGTTGGTTCCCTCGATCCTTCGACCGCACTCCTCGTAATCCAGCCGAAAAACTCTCGAGCGGATACAAAGCCTGGGAACTCCTCCTCTATTTCTACGGCCTGGGACCCGGCTTACTCTACGGAATTCTCCCGGAGAAATACTACAGACACTACTGCAAGCTGGTCGTTGCTATCAGGATATTCTATCAACGCCAGATCACACAGTCGCAACTCAAACTCGCACACAAATTTCTTCTCGAGTGGGTCGTCGAATTCGAACTTCTCTACTACCAACGAAAATCCGATCATCTCCACTTTGTTCGCCAATGTGTTCACGCGCTTGTTCATCTCGGTCCTGAAACTGTTCGCTTAGGACCACCCTCGCTTTCAGCCCAGTGGACCATGGAGCGCATCATTGGAGTTTTCGGCTCCCTCCTCCGGCAACCCTCAAACCT
>Ga0307517_10009082_pt1 | contig 14164 bp, 11 predicted proteins | sample 23_EM_MG_FD_194515 | JGI IMG/M metagenome (GOLD analysis project Ga0307517, IMG submission 194515) | Populus trichocarpa ectomycorrhiza microbial communities from riparian zone in the Pacific Northwest, United States - 23_EM | ecosystem: Host-associated > Plants > Roots > Unclassified | place...
CACAGCATTATCAGATCAAATGCTGATTGCTAGGAAAGAATTTTGAGCCAAATATTTTTAGCAGCCAGAATTTAAAAATTGATATTTTAGTCATATCTATGCATTGCTGAATAGAGAATGTCTGTATAAACTGCTGCACCAAGTTTTGGCTTTACTACATAAGTGGTTGGCCCAGGACAGTCTATTTTTTAGCAGGACTTCTGGCACTGTGTGACATAGAAAATATTTACTGGACTTTCTAGAAAATATTATCAAATATATCAAACATATTTCTAAACAGGAAATATATTTTAAAGAAAAGAAAATAAATATGCATGTTTATTTTATTTACTAACTTATTTCTGGCCAGGCCTTTTAGGTTAGAAAATACCCTGGAATGTTACAACCTAAGAGGGGGTCAGGGAGGGTCCACTGAAGTGAAAAAAGGCACTGTTTTTCTTTTGATTTTAACTTCAAATCTGTGAGTAAATTAGTATTTTATAAATTACCAAAGGATTAAATAGTGGTTAATGTTAGGTATTTAGAATATTTATAACATACTCAAGAGATTGAATTGTTGGGTGAAACAGTTTTTTCTGCAGAAGCATAGGGATAAGCCTTTTTGTATGCTAATACACAAATGCTCATTGTTTTTCTTTCAATTTCAACTTCAGATTGTTACAAAAGTTGCCATGTATTGATGACCATTATTTGGTTTTCTATGATATTTTTTTTTATTGTGTTAGTGAATTGGTGATACATGTAAAATTTACTAAAATCAGATAATTTATATTGTGGGAAATCAAATCAAAATAGGAATTTCACTAGTACAATACCAATTATCAATTCTAAAAAAAGGCTTTGGAATATTATTTTTTTCTTGTATTTATTGTTTTGTGAGTCCATTTAGTAAGCTTAATCCAAGAAACAGCTAAAATAATTTATAGTATCATATAAAAAAAATCATAGTAAACACAAGTGTTTTCCAGTGGTCATAAAATGAGTTTCTGATGTTAAAGAAGAAAAAGCATAAAGTGGCAATGCAAACTAGAGTTTTTGCTGATGTTTTGGCCACCATTTAGTGACAATATTTCAAGCACTACTCTATTGATTTTCCTTATGACAAAAAACCTACTGCTAAGGTCTTGGCTGCAGTAGGCAATGAATTATAGATATTATTTATCCAAATTTTTTTCAACAATAAATTCACTAATGTTTTCAATTTGTTTTTATTTTTTTTTGATATTTTTTTACTAACTTCAAATTAGACATTTTAATAGTTTCAGTATTTTTAACTTGATAATTTTTAACTGCCTGTAAATTTGTAGCTTTATATAATTTCAGAATTTTTAGTCTGATTTTTTTTTACTGATCCCAAGTGTGTAGCTTTATATTTCAGAATTTTTGGCCTGGTACTTTTTCACTAATTTCAGATTTGTAGCTTTATATTTTTTTGGGTATTTTTTGGTAGCTTTGAGTGAATTAGTTTTATGTTTTTTTTGATTTATTTTCATTTCCAATACAGTCATCCATACACTAATGTTACACCCAAATTATTATGGTAGAAATAAATAAAATTTCACAAATGAAAAAGGTACAATGGTATTAACATGTATCCAGCTACAATATGAAAGTAATTTTAAAAGAAACAAACAAGATTTGAAAGCAGGGTAAAGAAATTGCAAGTTGATAAGGTGAAACTGGAATTATGGGTCAGTGTTACAAAGCCTGGCCCATCTAGTCCATTTAGTTATTGTTGTCATTATTGATATTTCCATCACTGCCACTTATGCCCACACTTGTCTTGCTTTCACTAACATTATCACCACTGTTCTCTAGTTTTCAGCTTTTAGTTATAGCACCTAAAATTTAGGGTAGCTTTTGTGGCTGGATTCCTCTATTGGTTTGATCAAAGTGAAGCACATTTTCTTTGTTTTTTCAAAGTTCTATTTTTTCTTCTATGCTTTGATAGTCTTCTTAATGTTGGCAGTGATAAAGACTTTGGCATTTCTTTGTGCTTGTTTTTTAATCTTCTATTTCTCAACCACTACTTTCTTTTTGTGCTGCCAATTTTGTGCAGAGACACTGTGCATAGACTTCATTGAGAATGTAAAAGGCCTGGAGTTCAAATGCATAAACCTCAGTGTGTTTGCTGTGGTAGACATAATAGCTGTAGTAAACATAATAGACAATATCACTATTGTCTTGTTGATGAAAAGACAGTACAAGTGAAGTAGTGGGAATAGGTAGTGGCAAAAAAGGCAAAATTAGTCATTTTAAAGATAACAATAATTCTTTTAAGAATTTTGATTTGGTGTGAATGATGGCCTGGCCTGCTGACCTTTGGAAATAATATTGGCATCAGAATCTGGAGTGATTTGAAGTAATGGCAGCAAAAATCTGTGTAATTATACTCCTCACAAATAGCATGGTTTTTTCAGCCAACTTACAAAAATGTTTCCAAGTGCACAACAAAAGCAACATGCTGTGGTTGACCACTAGGTGCAACCTTCTCAATGTTTTTGTTCCTGGCCTTAATAAAGCAGTGATACTATAATATGAATATTATCAAAACCTATGGCATGCACATGGTTTTGTATTTTGTATGTATGCCCATATACATATATATATATTTTCATTATCTTTCAGTTTGAGAGTTCCAAAAGTACCAGTAAAAAAGACAACAAATTTATTGTTGCAAACACATTGCTTGAAAAAGCAATGTAGTTTGGGAATGCCACCTGCTATTTTGGTTGTCATACCTACCTAGTCATTACTGCCAAGCAAGTATAACATTGGAATTATCAGTGTATCCTGTTTCCTTTGATAAATATGTGCAGCAATGTAGTGTAAGTGGTATTATTTACATATATAAAAATGATAATTGAGAAAGTGATATATGATGTATTAAAAAAATTGTTTTTATTTCATTTGACCTGATAGACATTTCTTTTGAAAATAATGACAAGAGATGTGCTTGTGCCATTTGTGCAGATTATAACAATAATGGTGATATTCTCATGTGTTCTGGAATGCTACTGGTAGGGTATGACTTTCATTCATAGGCTGAAAACATACTCATGTTTATTATTTTCCTGCACCTGTACCCCAACCTCATTTGATGTATATGTGTTTTTCTTCTTGTAGTTTGTGATAGTGCATCCAAGAAGCTTCTACCACATTTCATTGTTGTGTGGAATATTTCTTAGAAAAGTGATAAGTCTAATATGCTCCAATACCTTGAACAAAAAAGAAAGTGCCAAAGCATGCACTGCATATATTATTTATATGCTCCTTTAGCTGTTCAGAACTAAAAGGAAACCTATGATCCACTATTTCATTGATAAAATCAAAAACAATGGTGATCTCAAAATCAGTAAGCCATGATTATTTTGATTTGCTCATTTATAAGTCATTCCACCCATAACATGTCATTTAAAGGTCATATAGCAGAGTTTGATGTGATTTCCTATTGAAACAATGCAGATTTTGTGGTATTCACAATAATCTTTCATTGGTTTTCTTTGATCAGTCTTATATATGACAATAGCCCAGACCATCAAAGTCTCATAAATATGCTTGCATGCATAATTCTTGTCAACATTGTATTTGGCTCAGCTAGCTATAGTGTAGATGAGAAATATCTGAGACACTATGATGAGCAGTTAAAAAATTTTTCAGGCTCACTCTGGCAAGTATACATATACAAACTTGCAGAGCCTCAAACTAGTTTTGCAGCTGCAGGTTAAATGACTGTGTCCACTAAAATTGATTCCAAATGTTTATATATTGTTTGGGTATATAAATACATGAGTATTATGGCAAAATTACAATGAAGCTATTTTTTATTTGAAATTTTTTTATAATTGATTCCACAGATATTAAATCTAAAAATTGGGAAAACTGAGTAATTATGTAACATTGGCACATAGATGACTATACATTAAAATATATATATTTTTTTTTTTGATTATTTAATTTGAATTGAATTGATTATTTATTAAAATAAAAACCAAATGTGTTGTTTCTCTGATTTTGTTATAATTCTTTTTTAAAAAAAAGATATTATATTTTTATATTTACAAAAAGTCCCCAGTTATTCACTTTGGACTTTAGTTTCTTGCAGCACTTTAGTTTCTTGTCTTGTGGTTGTTTATTTTTGGAAAACAAACTTTGTGTATACAAAACATTGTCTATTTTAATAATAACTATTTTAGTTTTGTATTATGTTCAGAAAATAGAAAATAAACATAATAAACAAAAAAAAAACAATTTAATCACCAAAAAAAGTTTCTATAAATATTATAATGAGTTTTTAAAATTTTTTATTATGTTAAAATATTTTTTAAATATTTTGTTTAAAAATATCAAAAGTTTTTTTATATATATCACAAAGTATTAGAGGTCCCAACAATTATCTGGCTTTTTTGAAGCTACAAATATTAGAATTTTGTTTTATTATTTATTATATTTTTATTAAAAAAACATAAACAAAGTTTTTTGAATAATTTAATATTTATTCAATAATTTTAAAACTTAATAATAACTTATATATTTTTTTAAATATTTTTTTTTGTTTTTTAGTTTTATTTTAATATTTATTTATATTTGATATATTTGATAATATTTTACCTTCTTTTGTAGTTTCCAATGAAATTTACAAAGACAGGTGTTTGTTGTAGAGGCAACAAATGGCAGCAGTGTGGTGTTTTATGTTACTACAAAGGCAAATATTTGTTGTAAAGGCAACAAATAACAATAGTGTGATGTTTTATATTACCACAAAAGTTTCAAGCAAAAAAAAAAGTATTAGTTTTTTTATTAGTTTGTATTTTTCTAGCATATACATACTGAGCATAATTTCACAAGCTTATTGAAGTCAAGCGAAGATAATATAATGTAAAATACAGGTGTTATAGCAATTGTTATAAACAAAAAGAAATATAAATGTCTACCCAAATTTATTTTTTGTGACTATAGCTACTTTCAAAAACTGTTGAAACATATGATTTTGATGCCCAAATATTTCTTTCCCTCCAGACCAGCAAAACATCTATTAAATAGAACTAGTGATTATTTATATATATATAATAAAATTTATATCACTAGTTGTTCTAAACAGTTTAATATAGTTTTATTATATATATAAATTAATATTAACAAAAAGTGTTTTATAAAATAGATTATTTAATTTAAATATTGAAGTTTTATTTATTAAAAAAAAATTACATATAATAAAATTTATAATTACAAAAATAGTAATAAAACAAAACAAAACAGTGTATAAAATTCACACTATTTTGTTGATTTTGCCATTGCCACTAACCTGTCACTAATGTTATTAATCCCCCACTACTATTGTGAGTCTGTTGCTGCTGTTGTTAGTTTATCACTGCTGTTGTTAGTCTATTGCTGCTGTTATTGGCCTAGTATGGCCATTGTTAACCATTGCAGCTATTGCAGCTATTGTTGCTATTGTTTTGTACTTGTAGCATCTATTCTTTTGTTGGTGGGCTGGCTGTATGTGATGCTAGGGTTATGGTCTAGATGCTAGTTGAGGTATTAGTATTCTGGATATAGGCAAAATGGGCTAGGAGAGCTTACCTCAGTTCTTCTTTTGTGGTTACTCACATTAGACATTTTTTATTTCTCATTATTGGTGTTTGGTCCTATGGGTAGTGCTTGTAGATACCAGTGATGTGGTGCTGGTGAGGAGGTTAGTTGTTAGACAAAGTGGTAGCAGTCATATTCTGTATGATTGGCAGTATTTAGCAAGCAAAAAAAATATAAGTGGGGGCATTTACATCAGCTATGGTGATTGTTCTGTATACAAAGGTAGGGGAGGTACAGACAAAGTATTTATTTTGATTGTGGGCAATGGTGATCAATAATAGATTATTATTGTCATTGTTGGTGGCAGCAGTAGGGTAATAATGGTAGTAAAAGAAAAAAAGTAATGTGTTATGATTGCCACAGGTTTTTATATTTGGAATAATGCAAGCCACTGAACCAAAAGGTAAATATATTTAGCATTAGTTTGTGTTATTAATAATGTCTTTGTAGTGCAGTTGACTTTAGTGCTATTGAAATTCATATAAAATTCATATAAAATCCATGATTATTTTTTTATTTTATATGAAATTAAATAAAATTCAAGTGAAATAGTAGTGGAATTTATGTCATAGTTCTAGGTGAATTCCAGAACATCATTTCATATAAAATGGTGGTAATCTATAAATGAAATAAAATTATCAAAATTATATATAATATGAACTTGATTTGGCTAATATCTTTTCACAGCAAACTAAGAATGCAATAAGTATTGGCTTTTTCATATACAATTAATTGTTGGTGTGGTTTTATTTTTTTTATAACTAGACACTGAAACAACTAAAAGTAATATAAAATAAATCAAACCAACTTTTAATTTCAAAATCTTGGGAAAAAACATCATTTAATAATAGAAGTTTTTCCAAATTTTTTTTTTTTTTAAAGCATGATCAAAATTGTTAATTTAGCCACCACCAAAAACAGGTATTTTCTAGACAAAGTTACAAAACAAAGATATGATCAATGCTTAAAATATCATTTTTAAAATGCAATATCCCTTAATTAAGGCTTATAAACATCTTCAAATAATATAAACTTTTAATTTTAACTAAATTATATTTATACAAAACATAAACAAAGTTTTTTAAAAATATATATATAAGTTATTGTAAATATAAAAATACTTTTATCTTTTTTTTAAAAAAAGAATTATAACAAAATCAGAAAAACAACACATTTGGTTTTTATTTTAATAAATAATCAATAATTTTATTATTATGACATATTTAATTTTTCCTTTTAAAACAGAAATAACATCTAATTTAATATAACACCTGAAAGTTATTGACTATATCTAGTATCTGGAGTCTAGCTGGTTTAAATGGTTTAGCTAGAGTTTTTATAGAATTCAGATAAAATTCATTTAAACTTCATCTAGAAGGGGGACTCACAATGCTGAAAATCCTGTGAGATTGTGAGCTTCAGAGGTAGGGAGAGATATGGATCAATTTCCCCGTACTCAGCATATCTGTCATTGCCCTGATGCATGATAAATGCAGTTGAATACACATCGATGGTGAGAGTCCAAGGAAAATGGACAGTGTGTTGGGGTATAGAAACCAATAGATATAAGCAAGACCCGGAGGCTAATTATATGTGCATGATATATTATCCTGCCAGTACTTAGGTAGTGGCAAATATATGTGCTCCAGGCAGCCACCCTTGATAGTAATCTATTCCAGCGCTGTCTCAGAGAAGAAATCATTAGCCAAATCAAAAGTTCCCCAACTTTTCCTCTCTTAATCACTGATCCAACCACCTGACTAATATCACTCGACTTCTACGCAATGCCAGGATGGGACCCAACCAGTGGCAACACAAAGAGGACAAGTGCAGTGGCATGACGTGTCGCGCAGGCTATTTAATAGTGATCAGTATGAGTTGAGGGTGCTCGATGTCACTCAAGATTGCTCAAGGGTTGTCTCGAAAAGCTATGTATATAATCAAGCAAAAATGAGCAAGATCGATTCAGGGTCAATGGCTTGATATCATACGATGGGACTCGATATGACTCCCAAAATCCATCAAGCCATTTTCATATTTCATGAAAATGAGCTACAGCGATCAGATTGATCATGGTACTTGTTCAACTGACTGCTCCATCTCACTGGATCCTGCTTGATATACTTTTGACTGAATGTAATGCTTGCGTCGATGTAAGGAAGCATAGGACAGGATGAGCTCTCCGAGGCTAGTGGGAGATTTAGAGTTACAGGTGTAAACACACATACAAACAATGGTGGTAATGATCCACAAGGGCTGATCAGTGGGCAGGCACCATCAGGAGAAGGATTGTGAGCCAAAAACTAGGGTGACATTTTTTATAGGGGTTGAACTCACAGCCATATCTACAAACCATAAAGGTTGCAACTAAAGACAAAAAAGGAAAGAAGGGGGTGGGTCATCTAGTGGATCTTTAAACACCCCAAGCAATGATAGCTTCCTGCTTGAGTTCTGGTTAAAGAGAATGTCTGTGATGAGATCCTTGGTCAATAGCTGTCAATGGTCAAGTGAGTTCTCCTGTGGGAAGGAGTCCTGTACATTGACAGTGTTGGCCAGCCCTATTGGGTCAAGTTGATAGTCATAACTATTTATAATTAGTCAATTTTGATTGACTTTACGAAACTAAATCATGGCGTTTTCTGTGGTCCATTGCCCGACTCAGAGACAAGTGCGCTGCAACAAGATCAGATGCAGGTGTGTTGTAGGTTATATTTACACCCAATGTAAATAGAAGCAAATGGACTCTGGGTGCCCATAGATAAGAGTAGCCAATCTGAGCCAGCATAGATACAAATATGTGTCCTTCTGAGTGCCTGTAGGTAAAGATAACCAGTGTGAACAATGTACAACGTAACTGCTGTGCAGCTCCACTAATGTGAGAGAAATTCTGGGTACTCTAGGTTTCTTCTGGCTATCTTACCAATGGTGATAGACACGCCTAGTCCTCAGCCATCACAGAGGTCATGTGAAAGATTTGACACCATGTATTTGCCACCTTCCAGGCCGCTGCTCCTGCTCGCCCTGTGTTGCCTGCTCCCCTATTGAGTCTGTGATCAGCTCCACGATCACCTCAGCAAATCCCTCTTCAAACGTTGGTGTAAGGGGTATGCAAATAAAAAAACCCCATACATGGGGTTGTTTTATTTTGATAAGGTCTCCTTGACTTCTCCTCTAAGCTTCCAAAAATGGAAATAAATCATGTGTTTTAAGCTAATTTTATCTGCTGAGGAGCCATGCAATGTTTTTTGACCAAAATAAATGGTGCAAAATCAGAACAAAGTCAAACTGAGGGATGGGTGAAGCAAAAATTCAGGCTAATAGCATGCAATTTTCAACTCGGGCCATTGACAACACCACTACACTGACTTAATACATGTTAGATGATACTTTGAGTTATACCAGTCGACAAATCTCGGGTTAAAAAGAAACCTTTGACTTATTAAGCATATATGCGCTCTTTCCGAGTAAAATTGCCTGGCTGTTCTCCTTCACCTGGGACTTCAGTTCACCGTTTACAATAGCATCAGCATCAGGGCAGTTGATAATTCCAGAGCCATACATCGACTGAATGCACTGCTTTAGGAAGACATGGCAATGGAAACAGTGGTCAATCTCTTTGTTGCAGTCAGGCAAAGTAAGCGGGATATTTTTGAATAATTCCACCACGTCCTCAAGTTTACGGTCCCTGAGATTTCCTGGTGGTTTCATGTCAGATTGAATTCATGACAGCAGGAATTCATGACAGCAGAATAAGTAGTTGACGCATCTATATGAAGGGCCATGCAAAGTGTCTTCAACTCTCGCAGACTCTGCTCCACAGCCTCAAAGACAAACTGATCCGCCAAAGGTTCTCTGACATGAATCTTTACAGCCTTTTCATTGTCCTTTATAATAGAAAGGGTGTAGTGGAAGGAAGATTCTAAATAGATGTGAGGAACAGTTAAAAAATAATCATCCATAAAGACTTACTCCATAGTGTTTGAGAAAGAGAGCAGCTTAAGCTTACGAGATGGAGGAAGTACATTTATATCTGCCTAATGCGATATATCAGCATTATTTACTTCTAAAACTTCTTGGAAGCAAATCTGTGCGTTCGGGGGTGAAGTGAATTTGTTCACTTCAAGTTAAGCTATGAACCTACGAACAGCGAAAGTTGCATTGATCCCGTTCCCAACCTGAGTGGACAAAATAATGTTTTTGGTTTGCTTTTCCCTTACAAAGTTTACTTTGACTAACATTTGGGGTGAAGTGAATTTTTTCACGTTAAGCCACGCTGCAAGCAACAAAAGCTATGTCGATCCTGTTTTCAACGGGGTGAAGGGCTTGGGGCCTTAGACAGATTTGCACATAAAACAGCTTTCCCTTTGGTTTTTGCTATGTCAAAATTGGTCTGTAGAAGTAGATAGCACAGCAAACTGCCATAATGTAGAATGAACTGGTCGCCAAGCGCTTGTGGAAGATTTATAGATTTGCAGATAATACCGGTTTGATAGAACTGATTGACAAGGGTTCTGATACTGATTTGGTCATTCTCCATTTTGACTTTCAGTATATGAATGACGCCGGATTGCAAAGGGTTTGTTTTGCGTGCATCCGTTTTATTTCTCCATCATTCCGTTCACTTCGCTTGTCCTGGCTGTTTTGCCAAGTCTCGTGTCTTCGCTTGTGAGCATACCAATCTTGGATAGAGCATGTGCATTATATTTTCAAGCCGCAATGACATCAGGGTTCTCAAGCACCGGAAATTCATTGAGGTATTCAACAACGTTGTAGCCAACAACCTTGATCAGTTTTTATGTGGCGAACTTACAGAGGCTGGGTGTCTATTTATTTGTCAGGAGGAAGGAGCAGGAATGTCATCGTTAACCTTGCCGAGAACTGTTGAATTTGAATGCGACAAACACAAAAAAGGCGAGCTTGAAACCAGTGCATCTGATTTCTATAGTACAAGTACGTTCCTTCTTCCCCCTGATTTCCATTGAATTCATTTTTTTGGTTTTGAACCACCATCAGCTTCTTTCTCCTCCTCCTCCGGATGAGCGATGCAAGGCGCTGTTTTTGAGACGCCGCTAGGTCCTAGTTGACTCAGACATGAGTCTGGCCATAGACTGCACAAGAGTATGTGAATGTGAATCCAGAAGCACTAAAAATTTGCGATGGAATACTTACAAGATGCATTCAACCTTGTATGTGGTTTTATCATTGAATTCCAGAGTCAGCTTGACCTGTATCCCAATTAGCAGTGCGAAAGATACATTCTTCAAACTTCTCTGAGCATTGATTCCCTCTCTGTGACATATCTTCCCATATGTCTGGTTGAGTTCTTGATGAACTTGAATTTCTTCTTCTAAAAAAATGGACAAAGCTGAGTCAGCAATGAGTGCCTTAGAGTATGTGAAAGAGCTTTGAGATACATACCCCCTTTTCATCGAAACCTTGTGAGCTGGGGTCAGTAAAACGTCATACTCAAGCATTACAATACTTACTGGTGGGGAATGGGCGTCAATTTTGTTGTAGTTGATTTCTCCGTCGCTGTTTTCCTCCCTAGATTTTGAATGAGTCAGTAATCAATGGCAAGAAAGAAGGGTGCTCTTCGCACTGGACAGAGGAACAACAAAGTCAAAAAGAATGGTAGTACCATCGTAAGGAAAGAAGGGCACTCTTGTCACCGTGGAAAGAGATGTGTGGGTGTGTTTCTTCAGACCTTGACCCTTTTACATATATATGCCGCTGAGATCTTTGGGCAGTTATAAATGCCGGAGACCTGAATCTTCTCCAGGGGACAAAGAAATTGATAAATGAAGATCTATCTATTTTTTTCTCTCAGAGACTATTGCAGCCAGGGTTTCCCATCAATGGGTGGATCTCATTCTGTATCCTTATCTACCAAGAGCGTTATCTACTTACCAAGAGCAGGAGGGCGGCAGTCAGTGCCGAATTGGTCATCTGCGAAGATGCCTATTAGGCAGCGATTAGGTCATCTTCGGGTAATGCCGCTGTCCACACACCAGCGAACGATCCGGTGGTTCCAAATCCCAGATTCTTTGGTTGGTGTGCGCACTGTGTGGTAATTACCAATTTGGAAAATTATATGGCAGGGCTTGGGTAAGAACCTACTTCTCAATGTTGGGTGTCCTTGGCTTGCTGTATATGGTATCTCTTGTAGCACCCTATCGTTGATACTGCCCCTTTTGCCCGATATTCCCGATGCTTTCCGAAGGCAAGCACATATGGACTCATTGTGTTTCATATTGATCGTACCGTCCTCCTCAGCCGGAGATATTTCCCTGTCCCTCTCGTGGTTTGTGGCAAGTGTGGAGCGGTTGGGTACGGATAGAGTTGAGCTATGTCTAACGATGATCTGAAGGTATGATGGAAGGTGGTCGCGGCGGCTGGGTCCGCGAAGGTAGCACTGGCACATGCACTGATGGGTAAAACATAGAGAAAGGGTTATTGATTATCTACGACTGGGAGTTCAGGAAATTCTACTTATATCAAGCAAATATCAAGAAATGTGGTGCTATGTGAACACAGGCATCTCTGCACCTCCACCACTCTTTGTGAACACAAAACCCAAGTGGAGCAGTTGAATGGAGGTTTTGAAATTCTTGATCTGGCTCTGGTGGTTGGAAAATATGTAGTCACCAATGGTAAATAGTGAGCTCTAACTATGTACGTGTTCACAGGTTGAGCAGGCAGCTGGGCAATTACAAGAAAGTTCCAGGGTGACTGGTCTGTCACTGACTCACTGTCAAGGCAGACCTTTGTACTCACCGTTTTTTTTAATGGAAAAGGTATAACAGTGAGGCAGGTTCGCTGATGAATACAGTAGCAAACTGCCAGGGAAGACAATGAGATGCTGGTGGGTAATCCTATGCACGACGCAAAGGGAAGCCTGGGGCAGGTTTTGGAAGGAATGAACCAAAGCTAAAAATGAATGAATGAATGATGACCGACTGGCAATCAAGGAAATGAAGCAAAATTCTGGATTCCCCCATTGAGAACGCCCAGCTTTGGCAGATATCGGTAAAACCTACTCCGGACCCCCCTTCCAAGTTTGTAGTGAACGGTCGATAAAGGTTGTAGAAAGGAAAAGAGGGGTATCATTGAGAATGGAATGGTGACAGATTGGGTCAAATGCAAGCAAATGAAAAGCACCTCGATGATACTGCGGTCCAATGCAATTCTTTCCCAATCACTGGCAATCAGTAACTCACGTCAATTTCGAACATCATACTGCGCTGCACATCAGGACTCCCGCATGGCCTCATATACAGAACCAAGGTCCATCTCGCGGTTCTGACCACATGGGGAGACACAGCGTCTTTTGAAGGTCGGTGTTTTTAGCCCAGCTGGTTCTGCCATATGTGTCCAGAGGCCTCTGGAGCTGTCATCATTTCATTTCCCTGGGCCACGGGGCGTGTGGACGCTTTGTTGGGTAGTAAATATATACAGGCATGACGAGGTGGTCCCTTAGCTGCGCTCTACTGATTCTCCTGCATTTCTCCAATGAGATATGAGGTGCACCGCCAAATCCTTTTCAATCTTCTCAATATTCATTGAATTTTAGTAAATTTTCAACCTTCCTGGATCTAGTTCAGTATAATACGAAGTGACTAGATGACTATGACATATATCTGGTGTCGCAATTGGACAATGCGTGGCAGTGGTTCATTTTATAGGTCTTTTTTTGTTGAAAACACCTCATTTAGCTTGTAGTGATACTGTTTCTACCACCAACTTAGATGGGACAAAGGCATTGAAAACCTTGGAGTCCATCTTGCCAAGGATGGCCCAGTTGACAAGGGGAGTGAGTGGAAAATTGGCAAAATTGAAAATCAGTTTTGATTTAATTTCATTAGGACTTATACCGCTGAAAAGAATGATGAAAACGATGACGACTCAAGCGATGATGGTGACGATGACGACAATGCTATGCTGCCAGTCGCAGTTTCTCAAAATCTACTAGGTGACATTGATGATGATGATTCCATTTATCAGCTCATCTCACTGGCTGTGCCCTGGTTTGAGGAGGCAATGAATACAGAGGGGAGTCCAACCAAAATATGTGAGAGAATGTAAAGTCTTTGTTTTCATCACAAACTATATACATGGAGGCTAAAACAATGAGAAAAAAAATGCTAAAATAGCATCAAAACCCCAGAGATTTGCATTAGCAAAATATTGGGCAAAAAACCAACAGATAGACATATGCTTCTAGATCTATGGCTATTTCAAAATTTATCATTTTCAAGTTTTTATGCCAATTTACAATATTAAATCACATGATACAAATGAATGCTAGACAAGCAAAAAATAAGGGTAGAAAAAAACAAAAAAAACTTATATCACCACTTCAGTGGACCCTCTGACCCTCTCTTAGGTTGTAACATTCCAGGGTATTTTCTAATCTAAAAGGCCTGGCCAGAAATAAGTTAGTAAATAAAATAAACATGCATATTTATTTTCTTTTCTTTAAAATATATTTTCTGTTTAAAAATATGTTTGATATATTTGACAATATTTTCTAGAAAGTCTAGTAAATATTTTTTATGTCACGCAGTGCCAGAAG
>Ga0307517_10009083_pt1 | contig 14163 bp, 8 predicted proteins | sample 23_EM_MG_FD_194515 | JGI IMG/M metagenome (GOLD analysis project Ga0307517, IMG submission 194515) | Populus trichocarpa ectomycorrhiza microbial communities from riparian zone in the Pacific Northwest, United States - 23_EM | ecosystem: Host-associated > Plants > Roots > Unclassified | place...
TTGGAGAGGACCCTCACCATCCCGTTAGACATCTCTATGATGTCTGATGAAAGCTTTTATCACCATTTGGCATTAACTGGCCAAATAGCCTTTAATGTAAGGAATTCTCCTGTTTTTTTTTTTTTTGGTTTTATAATTATCATTTTAACATTTACCCTTGGCAAACCTCCATGATGTGCACCCACTGGGTGGTCGAAAGAGGTCATGCAAGGGAGGTCGTGGCCATGAACAGGGCGAATCAAGCTACCTTCAAATGACTGCAAAGGAAAGAAACTACTGTAGAAATCAAACTGCATAGCCTTAAGGTGGCTTATTTCACGCTGAAGGACCAAACACAAGGTCTTGCCCTTTAGTTAGGCTCAAGTGAAAAATTGCTTCAAGTTACCTATAACCAAGTGGTTCCTTTAAGACAGGAGCTTCTTAAAGTGAGCGCCTCCCAGGCTAGTTTGAGCTTACTACTGCACAGATTGATTTTGTTTCTGCCAGAGAAGAAACCCAAATTCCTAGGCTAAGTTGGAAGCTTCAAGGGACTCTCCTAGGGAGTTCTAAGAATTTTTTTAGAGGGTTAATAGCTTTGATCGAGACTATGAAAGATAAGATATTTGTTACCGTGTCGAACCTGTATTTCTTCAATCTCTTAAGAGGAATTCAGGTGAATTTCAGTGCAACCTTCCATCTAGCCTTGGTTCCTAATTTTACAGACATGTTACTAGTCAGGGTCGTTGCTGCCCAACATGAAGAGTATATAACTGAGAAGTCTGGGCTAGATTATTAAGCCCCTCTTTGTGTGTGTGTATTTTTTACGATTTTATGAGGTTGACCAGTATAACATATTTTATTTAATAAAAAAACCTTTTTTATAGAATTCACTTATCTTAATGTTAATTTGCATGGATATAGAGTCTTTGTATAGAGATTTTATCTAGGTCCAATACTTACTTAAACATTCCTTATTTTTTAGCTTCTAATTGTTTTTGAAAGTTATTTTAGATTAATACGAGATAATTCACCCAACTTATAAGCAAGTCTTAAGCCACGTCATGGACCAACGAGGTATTGTAACTATCCTTTTACCTTTGGCCACATTTAATGCTAACTACTATCAAAATGTCGCGTATATATATCATGTGCATGCAGAAACAAACTAGCTATAAATATATATATAGTTTCTTCACAGGGAGACAGGCCCCTTGCTTCATAAATATTGGCTTCCAATCATGATCTAATTCTAAATCAAAACTGTCTGAATGCAGACGCCAGGCCAATTCAACTTTGTTGACCCACTGACCATGTGTCAATATTTAATTTTCCCATTGTTTCAGGGAAAGAATGGAAAGCAACATCTTCTTTCTTCGACTACATTAATTTCCCCCCTCTTATTTAACCCCTTTTCCTTCTATTATTTTTGTATTTTCTGTTATATTAAGCATGGTTTAAACTTGATTCAGTATTAACTTGGGATAAGACCTGCGTCAGAGATTCAACTCAATTTTTTTAAAAAAATTATATATTATTTTGATTTTAAAAAAAAATTATTAATGGATTTTCAACCTTATTTTATCTGGAGCGTCCGAATCCCAGGTTAATTCTGATTTTTAATTAGATTAAGTCATGTTAACTTATTTTTTTATATTTTTTTTTAAATCCAAACCAGTTTAGGTTCTAGATCAAAAAATCAAGTCATTACAGGTTTAAAACTATAATATTAAGATCATGTGAATTTTTTTCTCTTAAGATCTTGTGAATTTTTTTTCTCTTAAAATTTTCAAGGGTTGCATGCCTGGATTCATTTTCAATGATATTAGTTCATTCATTCATATATATATATATATATGATTAGGTTCATAGTCAGAGATGTGCTCCTTCGTTTAACAAATAAAATTCCGAACTATAAGGAATAGTTTTTTATATAAATTTTTTAATTTTTCTTAATTTGAGTAGACCAAAAATATAGATTCACATCATGTTTGTTATTTCCATAGCTTTTTCACAAAGAGTAATATATTTCTAGCTATCTGCAAATTTTCTCTTCGACAAAACATCTAATACTATTTGAGTTTTTTTTTCCATTGCAATCCAAACTCACACCTCTAAAATTAATCCAAAAATGCAATTTAACTCTATCTTTCTGTCTATCTATATGTATTTTTTTTTATGAGTTTTCACATTCCGGATTAAGCCAATCTCTTCAATTTAATTAAAAAAAATCTATGTACTTCAAAATTACAAAATTCATAAAAACTTTACTTCTCACGTCCTATATTAAAAGGATGTTTGGTTTAGAGATGTGGTGATTTTTTTTTAAATATATAACTCTTTTAAAGCACAAACTACATCTTCAAAAACTAAAAATACATATTTTTTGTGTGGATCCCAAAATAAATACTAGAATCACCTTCAAATTAAACACCCTCTAAGATTTGAACTTCGTGATTCCCCCGGCTTAACCATGATCTCTTTATCTTTATATTTATATATATAAACTTGTCAAAGTCATAGCAAATTAATCATTCAAGCAAGATAAATATTGCTACTAATAAATTCAAACATTAATAGAGGGGATGGATTTTTTTTTGTTTAATGTGGGAGCTTTTGTAAGAGAATTAAAAGAGGGACTAACAATAAAAATGACAAATGACAAATGAGCAAACATTAAACTAGAATCATTTTCTATTCGCTATCGATGAGCGAGGTTTGATCGAGGTTGCTGCAAATCTTTCGAAGATTATGACTTTTTCAAGGCTGTTATGGGCTGGTAGGCGCCCTAAATTGAACAGCTTCCAGTTTACTTATATTTATCCCATTAATAAACAAAGACTTCGCTTCCATATATATTTCATGACTCTGATCAGCTCAGTCATTATATTTTAATGGTGTGAGAGCTTCATTATTGGTGGAGCATAAACCATCAACGCATAAGAAACCTTGCTTACTCATGAATCGGTGAAATGCGGCATTAGGAGTAAATTAATAACGTTAGAATTTCCGGTTTTTTGTTTATTCAACAAGAGGTCTAATGGATTTGAATTACATATTTAATAAGGATAGAATTTCTAAGTTTGAATCATAATTCCAAAATAAGAGTGCCCCAACAAGGATTAAGATATCTTGTCCATAATTCAGAGTAAAGGAAGCATCCAAATTTAGCCAGCATCCATGTTTTTTAACCTAAGCTGTCTCTTTTTGAAGAGATTTTTACCTTTGATTGACTATATATATACACACATTTATATATGCAAGTCAGATGTTCTAGTCCTCAACCCAAATTTCAGTATTCTTTTTTTCTCAAAATATATAATTTTCCCGCATTTCTCAAGTTGAAACTCTTGTCCTCATCCTCGATTTAGACTACGCAAAAAAAATGTAAAAGCATTGCCCCTCATTAGAACAATAATTTATCCTCGGCCAGAGTGCTGACTAGACACGCTAATTTTGGTTGAATTACTCGCTTGAGACTTTTCTCAATAGTAATCCATGGTTGTTCAAGTCAATTCTAGCGTGCTCGTTTACTTTTTTTAAGATCATACGACGTTTACATCTCTTTTTAGCTAGCTACCCAAATACTATAAATATATGCATGTAAACACATGCATGCTGTAGTATCAAACATACCAAGAGTTATCAAAATGGCAATGCTTTTGCAAGCAAGAAGAATATTGACACAAACCCTGCCTAGAGGCAACTCAAACTCATCTCAAGCCTTCGTTAAGTTACTAGGATCAGCAACGCGGGGCTTGCACGATAATGTCCCGAGAAGTAAGTTGTTCGATCCGAATGCGACGTCAGGGAAAGTCATCACTTGCAATGGTAAGAATTGCAGCTTGGATTAGCATCCTATATGTTGATCGATCCCTGATTGAAACTTGCTTTATTGATTCGTATTTTTCATTGGTTTTTATGGTGATCAAGCTGCCGTTGTTCGGGGTCCGAAACAACCTTTTCTCATGGAAACAATCCGAGTTGATCCCCCGAGGAAGATGGAGGTCCGAATCAAAATCCTCTACACTTCAATCTGCCACACTGATCTAAGCGCTTGGAAAGGCGAGGTAACATAACACAAACAACTTTAACCTTAATCTACTTTGATGCAGTTTAAGTTCTTGTGCTGATCACAATAAAGTTACTGACGTTGTCGTTGTTCTAAAGAATGAAGCTCAGCGAGCATATCCTCGAATTCTAGGACACGAAGCTGTTGGGTAAGACATGTTCCTAGTACTATTATTTGATCACTCAATGTCTTGTTTTCTATATTTCATTACCATTTTAAGGAGACTTGGATACGTTTTGCAGGCTGGTTGAGAGTGTAGGTGAAGGTGTCACGGACCTTAAAGCGGGCGACCATGTGATTCCAATCTTCAATGGAGAATGTGGCCACTGCCCCTACTGCACAACTAAGACTACCAATCTCTGCCAAACTTATCGTGTCAACCCGTTCAAGAGTGTGATGGAAAATGATGGAAAGTGTAGGTTTTCTACCATGAATGGAGAGCCCATATTCCATTTTCTCAACACATCAACTTTCACCGAGTATTCTGTGCTTGATTCTGCCTGTGCTGTCAAGATTGATCCCAATGCTCACCTCAAGAAGATGAGCTTGTTAAGTTGTGGTGTCTCTACCGGTAAGAAAAAGAAAATTCATTGATCTCTTCTTGTTCTTGAAGGCCTAGGCGCCTAGCTCCCTAGTCCCTCCCATTATCATGTAGATATCAAAAATCTCTGGAGACTCACTCTGAATGTGTATGTTTTTTTAATCTTGGACTTGTGAATATGATGTTGAACCTGATTAGGAGTAGGAGCTGCATGGAATGCTGCCAATGTACAAGCTGGATCAAGTGTGGCAATTTTTGGTTTAGGGGCCTTGGGACTTGCAGTAAGTGAATTCCTTTTCATTTGTTTTTCTATTCTCCCAAGAGAGACATGAACAGGGCATGTGAGTGTGGCAAATTTTTGGCCATGTTTTGCAAAACATTTTCCCCTCCTTTCAAAATAATTTACATTTTAATTTTATTTGAAATTAAATATACTTTCAATAAATTTTATTGTCGACACAAAAATTCAATCTCCCATTCATTCTTTTTATTGAAATATCAAACAGAAAACATACTTTCATTCAATTCTTACAAGGCACTAGATATATCACATATCATGCTTTATATAAACATATATAAGAAGATCAGTAGAATTCATAAGAACATGAAGCTTAGCCTAAATTATTTTGACCACAGGCTTCCGAAGGAGCACGAGCCAGAGGAGCATCCAAAATAATAGGTGTTGATATCAACCCAGAAAAGTTCGATAAAGGTATCCTTTTCAATTATTGACTCTTCATATTTCCAAGTCCCACCAGAAAAGAAAGACCTTACCTTCGAGTTTTATGGCAATGTCTTTCGATATGGTTGCAGGCAAGGAAATGGGAATGACTGACTTTGTAAACCCAAAAGATAGTTCGAAGCCAGTGCACCAGGTTGCCAACTAAAATATACATGGAGTTTTCTCTATCTTAGATTGCTGAGCATGTGACTGTTAAGTATTAACCATCCTAGCAAATGGTGTTGCAGAGAATCAGGGAAATGACTAGTGGAGGTGTGGATTACAGCATTGAGTGTGCAGGGAATGTGGAGGTTCTCCGAGAAGCCTTCTTGTCCACTCATGATGTAAGTCACTATTAGCATTTCATTGCTCTAGTTTCACCCTCTCTTTTTTGTGTGTGGGTGGGTTATTGTAAATATTACTCAAGAACCAGATTGCCCATCGCTCGGCCCTCAAAGCTTGTCAATAATGTTGACATGTGTGGATTTTGCATGTGACAGGGCTGGGGAAAGACAGTAGTCGTCGGGATTTATCCCACTCCTAAAATGTTGCCTCTCCATCCAATGGAGTTGTTTGATGGTCGGAGCATCTCTGGGACAACCTTTGGAGACTTCAAGGGAAAGAGCCAACTTCCTGAACTTGCCAAAGCCTGCATGAACGGGGTCAGTTTAACGCGTCAAATTTCTCTATTAAATGTGTTGGAAATATGTTCATTTGCAAGCAAGTAGTTCGTACATAGAAATTTGAGGAGAACAAAATAATCGAATTTCGTTACAAGCATGCTTTATTTTGTTTCCAGGTTGTGAATCTAGATGGGTTCATCACGCATGAACTTCCGTTTGAGAAGATAAATGAAGCGTTCCAGCTGCTCGGTGATGGGAAGGCACTGAGATGTCTTCTGCACGTTTGAGGTCTAACAGGCAAGCACTTTAAGACAAATAAAAGAGAGCTAGTTGTTTATTTAACATTTGTCATGTAAGAAAATCGAAATTCATTTATTAATTTCTGCCAATAACATCACCTTTAGAGTTGTTTTCATGATTGGGCAGCAAAACTGCAGTTTTCATAATTATCAGATCTTGCCACCCTCTGAGATGATTGTTGGATTAACAATCATCTATTAGAGTGGACATAAGACAGGAATAATTCGGAAAAAAAGAACTGAAACATTCGAGCACAGCCCAATCAACTGAAACGAGCCATCTAAAATATCACCTAGATGAAGTCAGAAACTGCTCGGAGAGGTTCAAACTTCAGGGCAAGTCCAATCCATATTAGAGTAGTGCCTCAAAGTTCCATCCAACTCTATATATTGCTAGAATAACCAAAAGATAACTCCTATGATAATAGAGATTTAACGCGAAGGAGGAAAGGATGGTGACATTAAGGAATATAAAACAAGGGGAACATCTTTACATTGGTGTGTTGTACGTATCTAAATATATAAAAGCTGACTTTAAAGTCAGTTTGAGCATCGAACACTTCAAAGCACAGTTATGCGAGGACCACGTGGTCGCACAGGTGTCTTTGATGGACTCACCCTGAAAATAGAGAACATCAAAGGTTAGCCAAAGCATTTATTAGTTCTTCTCAGTCATAAAAATTGAGAATTTTTAGGGGATGAGGTACGGCTTGCAATCTTACCTTATCGGCAATGAACCCAGAACCACACCACTACAGTTGAGAGCAGCTATTGCACTTTCAGCCTGCATAGCGAATTTACAGGAGCACAAAATGAGTCAACATATCACTAATAAAACATGAAATCATTCTGATACTGGATAATATCTTAGCCAGTAAAGCATAGAAAGGCAGACAATAACAAAAACAGCGCAAAAAAGATAACTACGTTATAACAGAAAAATGCAAGTGCACATGTAAAAGTACTTGCAAACAAATCCTGGAACCATCTTAAAACTACAGGAAGCACCACTATCACTTCAGTCACTAAAAGTATCATCTGTGATAATTGTTGATAGTTTAGAAGAAATCTTCCCAGCTTATCAGATGATAATGCAATTTAAACATGTATCTCTGCAAATACTAGCACACGCCATGGCAAATCAGGGCATCAACAATAGATTTTATGGGCCTTAAAGGGGTCCCAACTATGCTGACTGCTACTATTACATCCATGAGTTTCAGAGTAAATACCATGTAAACTAATAACATCTTTGTATGCAAGTGCAGTAATTTGGAAACATTTCTAAGACAGTGGTGAGAGATGTAACAACATGCCTTTATGACAGCCAATGTAATAACAAGAGTTTGATAATTACACACAGCAGAAGTATTCTCTTCTGCGATAAGAAACAGTCAGAAAATGTTGGTTACTGAAGGCTTTCATACAGACTAACATGAAACCTGATCAAGTTGAGTGATAGTGGAAGGGTATATATTGAGTCCACATCCCATAAAGGAAGTTCTTTTCATTTGAAGAGTAAAGAGAATAAAAGTAGCTAAGCTACGCACCAACAAGTTCAGATTGCAACACTGCCTATACAAACAGAGGGTTGATAGTATCTACTAGATACATGGACTGCACACAGCCAATAAGTCAACCATGGAGCTTGTTACCATAAAGCATTAGTGCCACTTAAAAGTGATGATCTATTAGAGGTTGAGTTATAAAAAGTACTTGATAATAATTAGCACAATTATGTAGTTTTATGTACAAAATTGATTTTTGTGACCAATACAATGGGATCATTTATATACCATCTTAATTCCATTGGGTTTTGGTTTGTTGAGACAATTTATAAAAGATCAAAGTAGAGTGAAATTAGAAAGAAAATCTCTGAATCAAAAGGTCTACAATAAAGTTTAAAACATCTTACGGGGCATGGATTCTGAGATGTAATTCTTGATGATAAGTAATCCTAAATGCATATTGTGTTTTATTAAAAGTGACAACATGAAAAAAAACTGTTTCTTCCTTAATAATCCTGGAGAATGGAGGATATTTCTAGAAACCATTTGAGGAATCTTGTTGTCTTATGAACAAACCTAGCCACGCTAGAGATTTTTTAGGCATAGATAATCCTAGGTTTGTTGAGTGTGACTGCACCATCACAAGTCAAAGATCCATCTCAGATTGTTTGTTGGAAATCCAATAAATTCCACAATAAATGGATCAATGGTAGTTATTCATTTTAAGGAATATAGTTTTTTTGTTTGTTTTCATTTAGAGGCTCCAAGAGTTCCTATGTCTACAATTTCTCTTGATTTACTGTAAAGAACTCACTTCCTAACTTGCATTAGAGTCTATCCGGCATGACGCCTGTTCTCCATAATAATGGCCATCCAAATTATTACTCAAACAGTTATATTAAAGATTCCTTCATCTTACAACTCATAACTATGATTTTTAAGCAATCTGCAATAGAAAAAAAGTATGAATAGCACAACATTATCAACTATCATTTATGAATAGCAAAAAAATCAACCATCTCTGATAAAGAATAGTGCCATAGTATAGCCAAAGTATAAAACACATGATATAGACAAATTTATGTAATTTCACTTTGATGCATGTCACTCTTGGCAGTTACAAGAAAATTAAAATGTCAATTCTTGTGAACTTTGTTATTGTGTCAAAATGCTTCTTGATGATGAAGCTCCATTACATGTATCTAGAAAGTTCAGCAGCTTTGTCAGTTCTTTTGTGCTCAGAACTTCTAATCTTTAGCAGGAATTAAAATATTAATAGCAATAAGAACCTTGGCCTACCATTGTGTGCTAGATGGGTGAAAAAGTCAAAGGAACAGCCTTAAGTCTTCATTTGTTAGCTCTCTGGCACTTAAAAAAGGTTTGTTTCAAGGGAAATTACTAAAGGGAATCCTAAACCAACTGTCTCAAAAGGTCGACACTTGACACCACTACATCACTCATAATTAGTCCTGTGTCCCTTTCAGGATGTGCAAGAGCATAGAGTCCCTCCTCAAACCAACCTTGTCCCCTAGAATCCTTATTACCTTGCCAAATGATTCCCTAAGCTCCACCTATATTTGTTTGATATTGAAAGAGAGTGAAAGTTCAGCATTAGAGGATGAAGCAATTACCATAACAAACTCCACAAAAGCAATACGAGTAGGATGATGATGATCTCCTAGCAGCCTCAGGTGATACACCTGCATCAGACAAGCCGGACCATAAAATAACCCGCTAATAATGTTGTAACATCCAGAAGAAAAGAACTTTCAAGTTCACAAGTTGTACTAACAAACCTCTCCGCAGAGTGATTCAAAAAAGAGTTTAATATTTGCTTGAGTAAGCTGCGGAATGTTAAGCGTATTAGACCATGAAAAGAACATCAATTACAATATTTCTCATGGAAAAAAAAGGTTATGTTTTATGATGAATAATCCAAATACTCACATTCCTATCAATATTTGTACAGTAGATAGTTCTTGCGCACATTTCACGCTCATCATCATTCTAAAATCCAAAGTACCGATTGATCAGCAAGATAAATAGAATCAAACTAACACATAAAGGCCTATTGTAAGAAACTTGGCATGATTCAATGGCCATACAGCAAAGCACCCTCACCCTGGGCAAAAAGGTTGGGTTAACCGGTGCAATAGCTGTTTTGGAGGGCAGCACTTTCACAGGGTAGTATCCAAGCATTGTCCCAGACAGACTCAAGGCAGCCTGAGCACCTTCTGTATATCCAACCACCACAGAGTAATTAAGCATATAACCATCACACACACACATATGATGGAATTCTAAGGTAGGCATCGAATCAAAATAGCACATAAAATTAACATTACCCTCATCAGTGAACTCAATAAAGGCAAAACGAAGTACAGATTTGGGATCACCACAGATACGACAGTCAACAACCTGCAGATGAGACAGGAACTTGTTCGAAAGTACAGTCCTATAAAAGCTGTCTACATAAGAAACTAGATTAGCATTACCTGTCCACAATTAATAAATAGAGCTGCTAGTTGCTCTTCAGTGACCTAATTCCATAAAAGAAGCCAAAAAATTAGTTAGCACAAACAGATGATGCAGTCAGAAACCGCCATTGAAATCAAAAGAAGAACAATCACACAGAAGCATATACCTGTTGATCAATGTCAGAGACATACACAGTCCTGCGAACTATCTCCTCCTGTTGAGCCATACTTGTCCTGCTACTGATTCTACGTTTCACCTGACCATAATTTTTCTTCTGAAACGAGCAAACATACGATCAACAAATCCTAGAATTCATAGGCATTAAATTAAAGCCCATTAAAGTTCACTAACCTGAAAGGATAATAAAAACTCATTAAAATCAAATAAAAATGCTCATCAAAGTTTGTATTTTTAATTTGACCATTTTAGACAAATGTGAGCAATAACCTTCAGTCAATCTAAGCAAACAAAATAATAAACCCAGTTGTATTTGCTTTTTTAAACTTCAAATATCCCAACACCACGAAGCACAAGATTCCATCTCTGTATTTCATGCTCAAAATATCCAATCCAAGCCCAAAAAAAACCCATCTAAACAAATAAAAACCAACATGGAACAGGCTCTTGAATCTCAAAGTTCCATCATTTTCAAAACTTAGACTCGCATACCACTTGGCCGAGTTCAATTAACCCTTGTCAATTCTCTAAAACCAAAAAAATACTATACCAAAAACATTCAAAATTTACTCCTTTTTCGGTTTCTGAAATTTGTAATACAATATACTTAATTAATTAAAAAAAAAAAAGGCATTAATTTTTTTACCCTTCTAGCAGCATTTCCATTAACTTGTCCACTTCTGTCGAAGCCATTTCCATTCACAACCAAGTTGAGGTTGTTGTTGTTGGTGGTGGTGGTGCTGCTGCTGCTGCTGCTGATATGGTTGTTGCCATAAAATCCCCCATTAACTCCATTGAATCCACTAAGCCCATTAACTCTACCAAAATTGTTGTTGTTGGAATGTGAAGGAGGCACAAACTCAGCAGCCATGGGGTTTAACTTAGAGAATAACTCCTGCAACTCTCGAATCTCCCTCTTGTAACTCTCCCCACCATCTGATCTCTGCTGATGATGATGATCGTGGTGATGAGCCTGATGATGGCCCACCTGGGCAACCTTCATGTACAGAGGCTGAATCGGAGCATTGTTGTTGTGATTGTGATGATCCTGATCATTTGATGATGATGAAACATTTGAGTCCACGCTAATATTCCCCAAATCAACACTAGCATTATCTCCAACAACCATGATTTTGCTCTCTAACAAACCTCAAAATCAGCTACAAAACATGAGAAAAACACAACAAAGAAACCATTTTTAGAGCTACAAAAATACAAAGACTCAAGGCTAAACTAAAAGACACAGAACCCACCTCAAAATAACTACGGAGAAAACAAAAAACAACCCATCAAAAATAACCACTGAGACAACAACAATGTCGAATAAAAATTAAAACTTTACACGGAAAAATAATAAAGAAGCAAACTTTTTAATTCCTTGCAGTGGTGTTTGATGCTGTCTGTGTTTTCTTGTTGTGCTGTCTTTGGATTTATTCTTGGATCTTGATTTCTTCACATTTTGGTCTGAAAAAAAAAATGGAAAGTGAAAGAGAGTTTGATTGTTGAAGTTTGGTCTTACTTTGTTTCCTTCTCTGTTTTGTTTTGCACACCTAAAGCCTTGTATCTTTCTTCTTTTGTTTGGTGCTAATGACAAATTATCATCCATCTATGAAGAATGTTTCAATTCAGTCCTAAAGCCAAAACTTATCTCAATCTTGCTATTAGACTTCTAGTTTTAAACTCGACTGGGAAAAATATTAGTTCATGAATTGGAGTTAACTTGATTTTTTATTTTATAAAAAAAGTTAAAAAAAATAATAAAAAAAAATGGGTTTTGATTGTTTTTTTCCTTAAGCTGACTAGGTCTCCAACTAACATAGATTTTTTACTAGGTTATATTAAATTAATTCTTTTTATTTTTGTTAAAACTCAACTCATTATGGATCTTGAATCTCACTCGAATAATGGATCAATTTATTAGGTTGGGTTTTAAAACAGTATTTAGATTGTGGTTCGTTTATTAATTTGAATCTCTAGTTAAATTTTATTTTCTAGAAAGAAACTCTAATGAATTTATTAATTTAGTTTATTAAAATAACTCTATATGATTTGACTTTATTTTATAATATACAAATAAAGTTGGCCAACAAATCTTTCCATAAGTTAAATACCATCTAATTATTTTAATATTAAAATTTTGCTTAAAATAACATAATATAAATTTGTGTTATAGTGTAATAAATTCAATAGTTCACAAAGAACAAATTTATTTAATATCAATTTACTCTTTTGGTTAATTAATATAATTTTAATAAACTCTAAGATAGATTTTATTTGGTTGTTATGTAAAATTTGTTTAATTCCCCTGCACGTGTAGCATTGGGGTTTTTTAATTTCTTTATTATTAATCAATGAAACTTGACTCGTTAAAAATTATCATTAAATTATTAATAATTGTATTTATAATAATAAGTTTTCTCACTTTCTTCTATTATTAATTAATGAATCCGGAATGATCAAGGAAAATAGTTATTAGATCATCGGTTGTTGGGCTGGATCATGAGATTGTAAGAAAAGTAGTAGTATGAATAATCTAACATTGTTGGAGGACTGATTTGTAGTTTACACATCATGGTAGAATATGTACACGCGGCATGTAATTACTGAGCGGGATTGTTGAATCATGAATGGTAAGCATTGTACTATATGCGTAGCTCTTGGGCGTGCCGGGTTGATTAGTCATATTTTGTTTTTGCGATTAGAATTGAATTTCAAATGTGTATTTAGTTTTAAAAATATAAAATTAATATTTTTTAATATTTATAATAAAAAAATTAAAAAATATTTTATTATATTTTCAAGTAAAAATATTTTTAAAAAATTTCATACACTATAATAATAAACACGCACCAAATAAACTCTGAAAAATAAATTTTGAATTGATTAATTTTTTAATTAAATCAAATAAAATATGAATTGATATAAAAGAGAAAAAATAAAATATTATTATTTTAATAAAAATATCTTTCATATTTGTGAGTTGAATTGATACTTCTAAATTAACATAATGATATAAGCTTTTTATTATTTTAATAAAAATAGTTTATTCATATTACTTCTGTATTCATGAATTCACTCTGTACTTGTGAATTGACCAATAATTGAAGCATTTTTTTTTAATTATATCCCAAATCAGATACAACCGTGTTGTTTATTTTTAAGTTTATAAATTGTAAGACGAGTTTGTTATGACGTGTTTGTTATTGTGTTGAAAATGTTGTTTTTAAAAAAATTGATTTTTTTTTTAAATTAAATTTTTATGATGTTTTTTTAGATAGTTTTGATGTGTTAATGTTAAAAATAATTTTTAAAAAATAAAAAATTATTTTAATATATTTTTGAGTGAAAAACATTTTGAAAAATAATTCCTATTATAATATCAAACACACTCATAATATTTCCTTAAGTAATAATTCATTAGACAGCTTTTAGTATGATTTATGCAAAACTATAATATATATTGACCAACTAAATATTTTCAATGTGATTGGAGCAAAACAAAAATTGCATCACCTCGTATCATATAAATTAACAGAGCCTAATTTTTCGTGTTTGGAAGTATGATAATTTTTTTTTTTTTTTTTTTGCTTTTTAAAAGTGTTTTTTTATTTTAAAATACATCAAAATAAAAAAAAAATTTAGTTTTTTTTTTGGACATCAATATTAAAACAATAAAAAGCACTAAAAAATTAATATTTTTTAAAACCAAATGTATTTTTAAAACATACTTGTATACATTTTTAACCGCATTGCCCAACTATTAATATT
>Ga0307517_10009084_pt1 | contig 14162 bp, 7 predicted proteins | sample 23_EM_MG_FD_194515 | JGI IMG/M metagenome (GOLD analysis project Ga0307517, IMG submission 194515) | Populus trichocarpa ectomycorrhiza microbial communities from riparian zone in the Pacific Northwest, United States - 23_EM | ecosystem: Host-associated > Plants > Roots > Unclassified | place...
AATGTTTTATAACATAAATTAATTTTATTTTAATTAAATAAAAAAATATAAAAAATAATAATGAATGGAATAAATTTAAAAAAATTAATTAGGATAACTTGAAAAAATATTTAAAAAATAAAAAAATAAAACAATATATCTCAATTCACAACTCATTAAATACAAAAAAAAAATGAGGTAAAAAAAACATAAAAACCAATCTTGATCAACCCAGGTTAATATAACAAATTTGTAACCCTAATAATCATGCTTGAGCCAACCTGAAATATTCCACAAAACCTGCAGCTTGGATCATGATATTAAAATAACTTGATAAAAAATAATGAAAATTATAAGGTCTTTTTATTTAAAAAAAACTGTGTTAACTTTTTAAATACGTGATCCAGATCATTAGACCCGAAGCACCCTACCTGAAAAAACTATAAAGTTTAATTCTCAATCAATCAACTATTAAAAGATAAAATTAACAAAAAGAATTTCAATTATACAAAAGAATTAAAAAATAACAATTAAAAGAATGAAGATCAAAATTGAAGTATAAAATAAATTTTATATTTGATTGAATGGTGAGATTAAAAAGAAAAATCAATTTAGCAAAAGGACCCAAAAAATTCAAAAGAATAAGGATCAAAACTAACATTAAAAAAATTGATTGAATGGTGCAATTGAAAAGAATAATAACTTTTACAAAATGATCAAGAAAAAAAATAGAAAATATAATATCATTAATTTGGATTGAACGATGAAATTAAAAACCAATAAAATTTTTACAAAAAAAAAATCAAAAGAATAAGGATGAAATTGGAAAATATAATATTTGGTAAATTAGAATTGAAGAATAAAACTAAAAAAAAAAACTTCTACAAAAGGACTAAGAAGAAAAATTACAATATAAAAGAATAAAGATTGAAATTGAAATACCAACAATAAAGAGAGACAAACTGTAATTTTTTGGGAGGAGAGAGAAAAGAAGAGGAAAAAAGAAGAAGAAAGGTTCAGTAGTAACAAACCAAACCACCACCACCAACACGCACCGCTTCACCAAAAAAACAAATATGGCGACGCTTCTAACTACATAGTGAAATAGTCTTTTTAGATATCGAAAAGCACTACATGCATTGCTCGAAGTGCATGGACACCTTCCATGCACCTCCAAGTGTTGTACACATGCCTGTCTTTTTTATATATATTTAGCTAAATACTAAATCGCCCCTGAGCTGACATGATAATAACGAGAAAACCTTTGTGAAAAGATTAAAAAAAAAAAAACCTCATTGAGGCTAGACTTAATTTTTTGACTTACAATGATATTTTGGTCGTTTCACTCTGCTTTTAGTTTTTTATATTTGGCCTTGATTTTACATGAAAATAATGAAAAAACCATTTTGCAAGTACCAAGTTACCATTTGATGTCAATATTGAAATTTTTGCTTTTAAAGATATTTCAGTCATTTTGCTCTTTTAGAATATGAAAAGACTTACATACCTCTGGTTAATTTGGTAATGACTAATGCACATGTAAAAAGACCTTAATTCCCTTAATAGCTAGTTTAAAATTTTCTAGTTTGAAGAAAAAAATCACCATTATATTATTCTTGTGAACAATGTTTTTGAGTCTACATCTACAATGTTTTCCTAAAACTATTTAGCTTTTTTTAATAAAGAAACTCATTTTGAGTTTTAATTTGTTGATTTAATTTTTTTTTCTTTCTCGTATAGAAAATGGGTGTCCAATAAGCTATCATATTAATATAAATAAAGTAACAACCGTGTTTGTTTTAGGATTTATCCAGGAGTGTTTCTGCTTCTGTTTTTGGGAGTTTTTTTAAAAATATTTTCTGCTTGAAAAATTATTAAATTGATGTTTTTAGTATTTTGTCATGATTTTAATGTGTTTATGTCAAAAATTAAAAAATTATTTTAATGTATTTTTAAACGAAAAATATTTTAAAAAGCATATACGCCACAATCCCAAACACACGCTTAATAGGTGCAAGTGATTATAGGGTTTTTTTCTTAATTCATCACTATAAATTTAATTTTTTTTTTATTATCATCATCTTTGTCTATTTTGATATATGTTTTTGTTTTCTTATTAAAGATAACCTAACATCCATGAATTCTTATATCCAAATCATGAGAAAATCACCATCATAAAATCTTCACTAACTTTAACAAAAATCACATCTATATGATCCTCTTAACACTCTTTTATCTTTGATTTTTTTAGATCTCTCTTCAACTTTCTATAAAAAAAAATTAAGTGTGATCATTATTATAAAATTAATAGCATTCTTTATGTTCATAATCCATTTTTGATTTTCAACGTCATCTTAACTCTAACAATTCAAATTATTTCTTCTTAATATATTTCCATTACCATGATTAAAATTTGTTATAGATACTCTATCTTCCTTGTTACTACTAAGCTTTTTAAACTTCACACTCTTTAATAGTATATTAGTGATGTACTTTATCTTGTTGATCTTTTTACCTGTTATTATATATATAAAAAAACTATTTATTTATTGAATTGATTAATAACAATAATTGTTCAATGTTACTTTTCAAGCAGAATAGTAAAAAAGGGTTAAATCGACCATTAACTAAGAGATTAAAATTCATATTAACGACCAATCAATCAAGTCCTATATAGAAAATGAGTATTTAGTAGGATAACTGATTGATATTACAGATTGATATGAACACATATGACTACCAAAAAGATTCATAAGATTAAAAAAAATACAAATTATATTAGGATTAATATTGTACAATCCATATCTTCAATAGACAGTTTGTATAGGAATATGTTTTATTTTTACATGAAATTTTATCTCTGTAACAATATAAATAGGTTATAAAGTAGCTTAAAATGATGGTCAACCCCATAAACATAATTTATTCTGCAATTATTTATAACTTTCTACTATCTATTGCTTTTTTTATTTATTACAATTTATTTCTTTATAGCTTTTATTTACAATATTTTTTATTGCTTTCCTTTACTTTTGTGTTCTTCTCTAGTTTGTAGTTTTGGCAATACCTCTCTTTTATTCTAAACTTGTTAGGGTCAAGTTTAGAACTTCACATTTCATTTGATTAACAAGTATGTTATCTTCTTTTGCTCAATATTAAGTTTTTAGTTGTAGTTTCTCTTTATTGGAAAGAAAAAAAACGATGAACATATAGCATATTGATCAAGAAACCAATAATTAATCAGCATGATGATGATCATCATCGATCATCTAATTATCTATCATATCAGCAAATAGGAATTCCTAGCGGGACTAAGTTGTTAGATTAATAACATATTAGTAATCATGCCAAAAACACCATCTAGGAAAAACATGGTCATAATAAGTGATGATAAGTCAACCCACATGGCTAATAGAGGCCATTCCTCTAGTAACAAAGAGCCTAATACCAATTCACCAATACAAGTGCTAATGGAACAACCTATAATAGACATGAAACAATATGACTCTTTATCGTCTAATTCCCCATCACAATAAAAAAAAATATTATTCTTGGACAAAACCCTATTATCTTTAAGCAGTCCCTTATGCTCTCAGCTTTTTCAATATCATTACCTTTACCAACATTTAGTGAATATGTTGGTGCTTTTATGCCTCCAATATGACCCTATATTTATTCATTTTAGGAATTTAATAGTGTAATTAGGTTGTCATAACCAGTTTTTCCTTATTTGTTGGTCAGTAATAAGTATAATTAGGTACGATTGCTAATAAGATACCACATACTCCAAAAGTGTATACGCAACCTCAAACCAACTACTTTGCTCAACAACTTTATCTACAACAATAATAACCTATACTTGAGCATTTTAATGTATCATGGTCTACCTTTTAGTAAGGAAATCTCAATCTTTTTAACACATATTATTAACCAACAAATAAGGGAAAAATTGATAAGGTTGAGTTAGCTTAACATTGAAAAAAGATGGGGTTATAAGTTAGACGTACAACTAGGTCAACATATAATCATTGATGTCCTGAATGGATTGATAGGTTAAATTTAATTCTAAAAGGAATAAAATTTCTAATTTTAAACATGTTTCTTAGAAGGATAATCTTTCAATAAAGGAACATATCGTCAAGTTTACTTATCAATATGGTGATGGTGTTACCAATCATGTTATGAAACTCAAGTTATTTGGTTCATCACTAACCAAAACTGTGTTTTACTAGTTTTTTACATTGCCGTTTACCTCCATCAACATCTGGGAAGAGATTAAGGCTTGTTTTCATGAGCACTTCTATAAAACGGAACCAGAAGTAACATTGGTTAATTTGTCCATAATGGTTTAAGGCCTATAATAGTTCATATAAAGCTATATTCTTTGTTTAAGGACTATGAAAACCAAATGCACTACAACATAATATGATGGGAGTGTATCAATTTAATTTTGAAATGGATGGAGTGGAACCTCAAAAAAAGATTTATAGGAACCAAATATTTTAATAGTTATACCCTTATATAAGATGCTTTTTTTTATATATGAAGAAATGCTAACAAAGCAAGTAGAAAAGAAATCACTTAGGGGAACATACCTTGTTGGCTATCTAAATGAGGTCATGGTGGGCCATTTTATGATTAATTTGGACTCCGATAAGGAGTTTGAAAAAGTTCATCAACATCTTATATCAATTGTTGAACTTAAAATAGGAAATCATTTGATATTGCTATATGAATAAAACCAAAAATGGTTAACAAGCTTACTAGTAAAAATGCAATAACGACAAAAGAAATTAGTAAAAATAAGAAGTACTCATTCAATATCAAGAGAATATAAGAGATATTCAATTTATTGATACAAGCATGATACCTTAAACACTTGGGAAATCACACAATACCCACTACTGAACAAATAAAGAAGAAGAAATATTGAAAGTGTCATGACTCATAAAAATATGATACTAATAGTTGTGTTATTTTCACAAACTAGATTCAGAAGGTATAGGAAGTTGGTTGAATTCTTTTCTTAGAAAAGAAAATGAAAATGAATAATAACTCATTCTCTAAAGTGATAATAATCTACACTACTTATAAACGATGATACTAATAGTTGTGTAATTTTCACAAACTAGATTAAGAAGGTATAGGAAGTTGGTTGAATTCTTTTCTTGGAAAAGAAAATGAAAGTGAATAATAACTCATTCTCTAAAGTGATAATAATCTAGACTACTTATAACGAAAAAGACTTATTAGTAAAATAAAAGTACAACAAGTCTAATCAACCATGACAAATGTTGGAATTGGTCACTAACAGTCCTACAAGAAAGAGGTATATTGATTGTGATAAAGCCTAGGAATGGGAATTGGGGTATCATGAGAAATCCTTTATAAAGTAAACCAGTTCTTTATTTATCATATAATTTTATCTAAGAGAAAAGAATTAGAGATAAATTGAATAACTTGGCACACAATAAAAGACCATGTCATTTAAGAGTAAAAGATCCACTAATAATAAATGACATGAACATTAGCAAAATAAAAGTCATCAAATTTTAATAATGAAAATGATGAATTAGTTAGCAATCACCAGCTTCTTCTAGAATTGGAAAATATATGGAAACCAAGTCAATTATCCAAGACACAGTTTAAAAGGATCTAGTGACTAAACATACTAGTAAGAAACGATGATACTAAACCATACACCTTTCCAAGAGAACAAAGTTTTGGGGTTAGAAAATACTAGCGTTCGGGTCAACAATCAGCAATAACAAATATTTATCAAATTGTGAGCACATGGTATTGATCATTAACCACACACAAGATTAGTGTTAGACAATATTAAGCCTAATTCAATAATAAAACAGGTTAATTTCACTCTGAAATGGTCGATTCTAATCCAAGAACCACCTTTATCCATTAAAAGATAGATTTTTAAAAAGATTTCTAAAAAAAATGGATAAGTTTATCACGAAAATGGTGAAGCAATTTGAATAAGGTGACTAACCATGACTTGAGAGTGAATAGGTAATGACTAATTGTTGCTAACCCATTTTATATATAAAATAAATAAAATAATATAATATATATATATATATATATATATAAGTGTAAGGAAATACACCTGGAGCAAGCCTAAAAAGAAATGTCTAAGTCCAATGATGGAAGACTAGAATGTCAAGCGAGATTGATAAACCAAAATAGCAATCCAAGGTTTCAATTGACAAAACTCATTAGTAAAAATGTTTGTTTTTGGTGTTTAAAGACTCAATTGAAATTTTTAAAAGTTTAATTATTTAATTGAGGGTTTAATCGCAAGAGAGATCAACTTTTAGAGGTCAATTTTGAGGTCAATTGAAATAATTGATGTTTAAGGACTCAATTGGAAGCTCGGAAAGTTTAAATTAGCCAAATCAGGGGTTTAATTGCACAAAAATCAAAGTATGGGGGAGCAAATAGGGGCTTAATTGAACTTTCTGTGAGTCAATGATCAATTTGCAAAACACATGCGACTTCAGAGACTGGAATCATGAGAAATCAGAGGTTAAATTGAAAGTTTACTAGTCATTTAGAGGCGTAATAAAAAAAAATTAGAAACCAATTACCAACTTGTAAAAGGCACTCAAAATTAGGGATGACAAATGAAGTTGACAGGGACGTAATTGCATAAAATTATAAAGAAATAGGGAAATTAAGGATAAAATAGAACGAAATCAGTAGATAAGAGATCGAATTGAACTTTGACAGATCCCAAATCAAAAGAAAACCTTAATCTATGGGAATTAGTCAAAACGGTGTCGTTCAAGGTATTATGCTTCTTCTTCTTTAGTTTTTTGGCTTATTGAGGAGGCATTTTTAGACGACTAAACGAGACATTTTTTACCACCCCAAAGGCTGAAACCACCACCATTCAACCAAGAAACACCTCCTCTACAATCCCATGTCTTTAATATCAAACATTTACATCCCATTTCTCCATAGATCTTTATGACATCTTGTCCCTGGTCAGCCAAGACCACAGTTTTCAGACATTATACGGTTTGGGTAGACACTTTCAAACGTTTGAATGTGAAGCTACAAACCTTCAAATCAAGCAAGGTTAGGTCCAACCGAAAGGCATGCACCCCCTTTACCAAGTCCAGGTGGTCTCAAACGACATTAACATCGAAGATGCTCCAACGAGGTCTTGAAAGTGGCTGGCCCGGTCAGCCTTGACAGGAACACTCAATTGCAGAAGAACATTTAGCCTTTTCATTTGTTTCCATATAGAAGCCTCCATAAGGATTACATCAAGGGTTTAAAACTTTTCTCTCTAGATCCAAGAGCAGAAAACACCCATATTTAGTCCTTAAACACCCTACAAAACCACCTACACCTAAAACCAGTTAGGTTTTAGTTTGTTGGAACCCTAGACAACCCATCTAGCAGACCTAAACCTACCTATAAAAGAAGAGGCCGAAGAATAGAAAAATAGAGGAAAAACATAAAGAAAAATAGAGGAGAAAATAGAGAGAAACAGAGAGAGATGAAAAAAGAAAAGAGAAGAGGAAAGGAAATTAGGTTAAAAGGAAAAGGTCTTATCTAGAAAGCTTTTAAAGCTTCAAATTTGGTCTAGGGAGGTTTGGAAACAAGAAGAAAGGTAGGCAACACCAAGAACTAATCCATATTTGAATTTTCAAAGTTAAAAAGGTATACACATTCAAACCTTAAGAGCGGAGTCCATGAGGCCTGTTAGATCCTTCTTTTATGTTCAATAGAAAGTCTTAAATGCCATAATATGCTTTTGATTGTGTTTCTACCATTTTATTACATGAAACTTAGGTTTAAGGGATTGCCAAAGGTGATAGCAAAGGGGTCGAGGCACTTTCTGTTAATGAAAGGATAGCCCCTACTTCTAGGTAGTTGATCTGACCATTTGAAGTGAAAATGATCAGATTTTGAAGCTCTTTCTGTTAAAGTTTAATTGTTGTTTTGGGTTGGTAGCTTTTAGGTTTTGGAATCAATGCATTTTTTTCTAGTTTTTGTGTTGTTTTGTTGTTTCTTTGGCCATTATGTTCCTCATCAATAGTATGGTATATGGGGATAATGAGGACATGCTTTAGAGGCTAAAATGGCTTTTTTTAGCGCATTTTACATTTGTTGGTTTCTAGGCAACATTTCTAAGCTTTAGGCAGATTCATCCGTTGAATCTTACCTTAGATGCTAGTTTCAGGACTTGTTTGGTTTAATTTTTAGCTCAGATAGGTCCGCCCATCATTTTTTATAAGTAATCTAGGATTGTTTTGCACTAATAACGGGTTTTAATGGATTTAAATCCTAGGGTTTCAATTTCGAATCGAAACCCCTTTTGGGCAAAGTTGTGTGATTTTGTTGATCATTAAAAGAAATGAACCCTTGATTCTTGATCTATGGATGATTACGAACAGAAACATCCCCTCCTTTGTTTGAAATTTGCTCTGGATTGAAAACCACGTTCTGTGAGAAGATGAAGAACATTCATCTATTTTGTTTTGTCTTTTCTATTTTGATCCGTTTTTTGTTGATTTTTTTGTAGTTTTAGTGTTTTTGCCACTTTTGATTTGTTTTGTTCCTTTTTTCTTTTCTTCGATTTGTTTCTGAGTTAACTCGGTTGGGTCAACCCAGCCAGGTCAAACCTAATTAGGTCGATCCAATCGGGTCAACCCGTTTGGTTAGAGACAGTAAAAAAAAAGAAAAACAATAAGATAATAGTATAAAAAACAACAGAAAATCATTTTTTTGCTTTTTTTTTTAGTTTTTTTTCGGTTTTCTAGGATGTTTTTTTAGGAAAATTCTTCTTAAATCTCTTAGTTTTTTTTTTATTTCTCAAGAAAACTACAAGTAAAAAAAAATGTTTTTTTTGTTGCATACGACCAAGTGTCTTAAAAATACAAAGAAAATCATATCGCATAGTATTCCTTTACAAAAATTCAAAATATACATGTTGCATGCATTTTAGGATTTAATAATAAATTTATTAGATTCATGAGAATTTGACAAATATTTTAATAAACCACACTTTTTTAAATTCATGAGAACTGATGGTTAAAAATCCTTGTATAGAATGTTGGACCTGTAAATGAGGCTGTTATTTGAAATATCAGAGTTGACTAGAAGATTCTCAGAGTTATTCTAAATATTCATCAATTTTAATTGGAAGTATTTTCACTATAATACACAAATTACAAAGAATTGTTTTTCTAAGAATTTATTTGGATACACGAGTCCATAATAAATTCTTAAACATTGAGTTTATTCGTATGCATAAATCTCAATCTTAAACCTCTAAACCACATCAAATCACACAAAACAGCTTACCTCAAGTAGGATGCGCTAGGGGTGCTAATATCTTCCCTAGCCACAACCAGTCCCTTACCCTCGAATCTCTGATAAGACCAGTATACCCGGTTTTTCCTAGCGATCTTGAACCAAACAAGTAGATGGCAACTCCTTCGACCCCTATACTCGCCTTTCGCACACGTGCAACACTAACCATGTAATATTCTTAAGCTTATTGAACACATACATGCATGCATCTTCAAACATGAAATTTATATCCTTCATCAATAATTTGCATAGGGGCAATGCTATTTTCAAAATGTCCTTAGTTAGTATCTAATAAAAACTTGCATGTCCAAGAAAAGAAAGAACTTCCTGTACACTCCCGGGATAAGGTAAGGATAAGATAATATTTATTGTAGCTTTATAAACTTGAAAACCTCTAGTAAAAACTAAATGCCCTAAAACTATCCATTGTTCAACCATAAAAAGACACTTTTCATAATTTTAAACAAGATTAGTCTCCATGCGTCTTTTCAAAATAAGAGTTAAGTTTTCAAAACATCCATCAAAAGAACTACCATAAACAGTAAAATCATCCATAAATACCTCTATAATTCTTTATATATAGTCTAAAAATATACTTACCATGCATCTTTGAAAGGTAGAAGGTGCATTGTATAGACTGAAAGTCATTCTCCTATATGCAAAAGTATCATAAAAATGGTATTTTCTTGATATTTGAGTGCAATAACAATTTGATTATAACCAATATATCATTCAAGAAAATAATAGTGAGACTTACCTATTAGTATCTCAAGCATTTGATCCATGAAAGGTAAAGAAAAATGATCCTTACATGTGGTCAAGTTCAGCTTGTCATAATCCATTTATGGGTTGTTTTCTAAATTCACTTTTTTTTCTTTCCAAAATAAAAGCAAAAAAAGAGAGTAAAGAAAGCAAGAAGACTGACGACTTAAAAAAACAGGCTGAGGAGGATTTCAAACATATAGGAAGATCAGGTTGTAACTTTGGAAGCCTAATTGTACCCTATTATACCTAAGATCGAAGAAACAATGCAGAATTCAAGGTCAAATTAAATGATTATTGGACAAATCTGTAAAAAAAAATTAAGTCCAATGACATAATTAAATTTTTAATAGGCCAATTTGATTTAATCATGAGCTAAATTAAAGTTTAATCATGTTCAAGAATTAATTTGGGTCTAATTAAAGAATTTAATTAGGTGCAAAGATTTAATTATACTTTAAATGAGTCAAATTAATTTTATTAAGGGCTTAATAGGTGAAAAATTAAGTTTGTGAGCCCAATTTAGGCTTAATTGAGAATATTAGAATTTTAGGATACCAAATTTAATTTTTACCAAGTCAATTAATTGAAATCAGGGGCAAAATCACAAGAAAAATAGAGTTTTAGGGTCAATTAGGGGTTAAATTGAAGAAATTCATAGCCAATGACCAATCTGTAAAAGGTGTCAAACTATAGGGACCCAATTGATTGAAATCCGGGATGAAATTAAAAAAAATTTGAATGTTTAATGGTTAATTTGGGGTTAAATTGCATAAATCCAAAACCAATAATAAAAATAAAAATGGTGTTGAAATTTAGGACAGAAATTGAAGTTCGTCAGTGATGAAATTGTATAAAATTGAAAGTTTGAAGCCAATCAAGGGTGTAATTGAGATAAATCAGAATCAGAGGACCAAATTAAACTTTACCAAAACAATGCCATTTTGGTTACCGTTAATCTTCTTCTTTATTTTTCCTCTAAAAAGACTACTCTGGGAGCCACTTTGCAGATGGATCTAATGCCTTTACTGTAACATCCTCATTTTTGAAACCAACACATCAATTATAAAAAAGGGAATAACATAGTAAAATTTTATTTTATTTTATTTTTGTTGAACTCATACAAAGTTTACTAAAATTTCTATCGGAATTTCGATAGAGTCTCCCTATACCGAAAGGTCCCAAGTTATCGACAAATCAATTGTACTCATCCATTATTCATTGCTCATACACATTCCAATCATTCCAAGTCTCAAACTATAACACCTCAAACTTTTAAGGTAAAATTCACACAATCATCATAATTGCATTCATACATTAACATAATGTAAATTATAAATTTCAAATTACTATATAAAGTTTTAACAAAAAAGTACTACATAAATTTATATATACAAATTAGAAGTATTGTTAAATACAACCAAAAAAAAATTCTTTTATTTTTCCTATTAACTTAAGTGACTATACAAAGGGAACACCCATACATCAACTAAGGGTTACGTTGCTGAGATGAACCTGCAAATTAATTTGCATAAACATGACTAAATTAATTATGATGATCTAGTGCATTTTTCATTACACTAACAATTTGTTTTTAATTCATCTATCATCAATTTCTATAATCTCCCGCTTATCAACACACCAATCTTGTCCAATAATAACTGATTCTATTGGTCGCCCATTCTCAGGGCACCAATTCCATTCCAGAATACGGGTCCAACTAACAACCCATTCATAGGGCAACAGTTCCAAACCAGGATATTGGTCCAAACATCAGCCCATTCATAGGACACCAGTTCCAAAACAGGACACTGGTCCAACCATCAGCCAGTTCACCAGGCACCAGTCCCAAATCAGGTACTAGTTCAACCATCATTCAAACACTATATACAAATACTAAAATTTGAACCACATCTTATTAGGAGCTAAGCTAAAGAATTAAAAGAGACTTTATATTAGAGATTTAATTGTCAGACACTTACTTGAAATCTATGCTCTACTAGACGTCCCTTGCTCTTGTTTATTTCCCACAATCTCACTTGTACCAATAGTTACACTAAATTAAATTTCAAGTCTTAACCACATATACACACATATATGTATTGTTTTCATTGCCTTCATAATTCAACATTTTGTAATAAAAAAACAATTCCAAACAGAAGTTACCAATGTACAAGTTTTAGCTAGCTCAACATAACGAATTCCAAACACTGTTTAATAGTTTGAGTATAATCGGAGCTATAGAACTCGGTTTTATATATGGTTTGTTTCTTTGGAATTCTAAAACATGGGTCTCCAACTTTTATGAAGATGAATATACCTAGTTTTTCCATCTACATGTCTAAATTCACAAATTTCAGAAACCCAAAAATTTGTCCTATTGATTCCTGGTTTTGACCTATCTTCGGTTTTTCTTCTATATTTAGTGTTTTGTTACTCCAATTTAACCAAGGTCAATTTCATTTGAAAGGTAACATTCATGTCTACAACTTTAATAAAATTATCTCAAATTCTGTCATCTTAGGGTTTAAATCTTAGTAGAACAATTGAGAGACAACCTGTCTAGTTTTGATTTCTAAGTTCAACAAGTATAAATTTGTTTCCCATGCATTTTTCCATCATTTCCAACCACTATAAACACAAAATGCCTCCACCTAACATTATTTTTAAAAATTCTTAAACCTATATTAAGGTATTCTAAAATCTCAATTATTCAAGGAAAACACAAACAAATTCAAGTGACTTAATAAGAGAGCTTGTTACTTTCTATTACAAAGAAAATGAGTCAAGAGATCAACCCCTTTTCTTCTTCCCCTTCCTTCCTTCTTCTAACCCTTCCCTTCATACTAGTAACTTCTCTAGGTTTTCTCAAATTTTTCTTCCTAAATTTTACTTGAAGCACTCTTACCTCACTTACTTTGACTTTTCTTTAGATTCAAAGGATAAATTTACAAGGTTTTCTCTTAATTTGTTTTTTCCTCTTTCTTCCTCTCCATGTTCGACCATTACTCTAGGAATTTCTAGAGATTTCTTCTTATTTATAATTATGTTCTTTCCTTGTTTTCATCTTACCCCCTCATATTTACTTCTATTTTCACATTGACCCTGCCATTCTTTTTATTAATACATTGACCCCACTACTTCTATTTCTCTTTACTAACTCCTTATTCCTTTATTATTGTTTTCAATTTCACCCCTCTCATTAAATAACTTCTATTTTAATCCAATGAATTTGTTCAATTTAATCATTTATCCACATCCTTTGTATTTTAATTTTTTATTTTACTAAATCAAGATGAGATTATTTTATCTGAGGGTTTACATCTACCCTTCACCAAATTTGACAACACTTGCATTAAAATGATTATCTGACATCTGACTACACCCTTGTATGGTCCTTTCTTGCCAATTGACACCACAGTGGTCACGATGCCGGCCTAAAGAGGTCAACTCATGCAGCCTTTAGTAGCTAATTTTGACAGTTCATGATGGTAACTTTGAACCAACAGTTAGGATCATTTCAGGTCGAATCAAGAAGCAAGATTTGGCACTAGTAAAGACAAAATATCCCTCTTCCACCCCATATAAAAGGTGAACGATTGTCGACATTCTAGTGATAAAAAGAAACATGTTATTGATGTTAGTTGTTCCATTCGATGAGATAAGTTCCATAAAAGTGTTTTTTATCCTTTATCTTGCTTGAAAATATAGATCGATGTTGAGAAAGAGAGTTTTTCTTTTGTTAGATTTTGTGTTTTTGACTAATTTAGAAGTGTTTTGGGCTAAAATATTAGTTTATTGGGCTTTTAAGAGTTTTTTTAGGTGTTTAAAGAGGTTTGTTGATTTCATTGTAGCTTTCCTCACATCGCATTGTTCACTTGAACAATGCAAATATTTTTTATTTTCTTCTGGTCCTTTTAGTAATATTTATTTTGGTTATAGAATTGTTTTTTAAAAAATTATCCTTATAAATTAGGTTAAATGAGATTTTGGGCTCACGATTTGTTTTTAATATCTTCTTATAAGATTCTCGTGGTGTTAAAAAATATCTCGACATTAAATTGGTGTTCAATTTGGGA
>Ga0307517_10009085_pt1 | contig 14162 bp, 18 predicted proteins | sample 23_EM_MG_FD_194515 | JGI IMG/M metagenome (GOLD analysis project Ga0307517, IMG submission 194515) | Populus trichocarpa ectomycorrhiza microbial communities from riparian zone in the Pacific Northwest, United States - 23_EM | ecosystem: Host-associated > Plants > Roots > Unclassified | place...
TTTTTTGCATTCTCTTTTCGGGACCCTCGGGTCGGGTATGGCCCTTACACCATGTTCATGCGCTCATCTAATGCATCCTCCTCGACGTTTCCTCCTGGTTTTATGAGGCTACGCAGCCGGGGAGCACCCGCTCATGCACATGGCTAAGACAAGGTTTTGTACGAGACCTACGTACTTTTGGTAATTTGCGCGCTCATCGGCATCCAGGTATTCAATATTCAGGACGGGTTGGAGTTCATTCATTTTCTACATGTCCGTGTATTGACGTCACAATCCGTAACGCGCGACGTGCAGCTCCTCGCGGCTCCATCGCCACTATGATGATCATGGTTGTCCCCTCCTCGTTCTCATTGGGGATCCTGTCTCGGCTTCTTCGTTCCCGCCCCCACTCAAGTTCAACCTCCTCCCTTTTCTGTCACCGGTGCCACTTTTTCCCCGTTTCCGCCCGATATTTTGTGACAATACCTGTTTTGCGGATGTCTCGGTCGGAGGTTATTCTCGAGATCTGGCCGTTATTACCGGTATAGAAGGCTCTGATGTGCTTATCGACTCAGTAGAATTGAATTGGGTGCGTAGTGGCTCAAGGCAATATCCTTGGAGGGTTTGTTGACTTCCCTTCCCTCCGTTTCAGCGGCATTTCATTCTTGTTCCTCGGCCATGAGCCAACCCTTGGAGTCCGTTTCTGGGTCCACAGTTTCTCCATGATTAAATCACTCAACACTACCATCTGAGGTCTCTTCTGCACTCTTTTATACGGGTATCCGGTTGGGTGAATTTTCGGTCCGGCGGCGGCGGTGCACCTCGTTAGATCGGACACGACTGAACAGAGCCCGGAGGGAACCGAAATGAAATAAATACAGCTTCGGCATTCTGTTCTTTCCGAGATTGAAACACCCGGTGAGCAAACGTCTCGGAAACAACGAGGTCCAGCGCGTGTTGGGGAAACTCGGTCCCGTGAATGTTTACTGTGGAAGGCTGGCCGTGCTGGTCCGTCAGTATACAAAATTTCAGTCGCGATTGGGAAGTAATTGACCTCAATCACGGCAGTACTGTCTTGGGATTTGAGACATTGTTTCTTCGGGGTGTCGTCCGAGAAGGAACTACTGTAGTTTGCCTCACTACACGGTCATATCAGGAGGCCGGGCCCGCTAATATTCAGCGTCCGGGTATTTCGCAGTTTACCTGCAGCTACGCACTTTAACCATGCGCTCACAACTTGTACCAGGGTTCCACCAGCCCGGCGGGGACCCGGTTGACATCATCACTGACAGTGGCCAACGGTCGTCGATTATCGGATAATCCAACCGAGCGACACTCATCGGTTCTCATACCCCCGATATTCTCGTTGTGGCCCGCGTGCGCGTGTGGGGTCATAAACTGTAGTGTAGTAAGAACGTAAGGGTATCGTCTACGGTGGGAGTGACTCGTTTAATGATTGCTGGTCACAAACGTGAGTATTTAGGACGGAACCCTATTCCGAATTGCCCTCGTTCTTCTAGGTCTAGTCACCATCACCGCAATCCTTACACCATCTAGTGTACGCGGGCCACACACACGCTATAACCTGTGTCGTTGTACCACCATACGCCTGTTCCCGCCGGCTTCAAATTGTCAGGTTTTCGGACCTGATCGATTGAATTCTGATCGGAACTTTAAACCTACGTCACCCACACTCGTCGTTCACCCCGCACGTCACAAAGCTCACGACGTATGTATAGCTTGGGCCCCAGAATGTTTCATTTTGGGATGACGGCGCCGTGCTCCGTTCTATTGTGGACTGAAGGTCTGGACGGACGAAGGGTTGGAAGTTTCACTTAGTGCCGTTCAAAAGTTCGTCCTCGTTCATATCTGGTCGATATCAGAACTCATTCATCTTACCATGCTCCACAGTGTCTGCTTATCGCATTTTGTCTCGTGGCTCTCATTTCCTCTTATCTGGATTCAGTTTATTCTCGTATAAGGCCTGGTGGTCTGTTCCGTAGGCTTTTCGTCAGCCTCACTGGGAAACCGGAAGTACCCAAATGTCGGTCGACAAACGAGACATCCAACACCAAGAACCCCCGCCCGAACCCCCTGTCTCCCCATCTTTGCCAGTCCTCGGCCAACCACCTCAGACACCAAAAGGCCACGATTCGGAGGGGGGACTGAGTAGAGATTCAACTCTCCACACAGACTCACAAAAGGCTCGTAGTACGAAACCCCGGGATTCGTCCCCTCCAAGATCTTCGCAGGTTGCGGATTCGCCGCCTGAGGGTTTGAATACCACTACCCAAACTGCTATCGTCGAATTGACTGCCAGCAATCGGCCCAACGACGCTCCGAGGTCGAATGTTACCAACGCTAGATCGCTCATTAATCAACTTCCCACCACTGGTGATGACGGCCCCGATAACAACGGTAACTCTAATCCCGGCGGCTCCACCTCGAACGCTATGAAAACAGATACGGACACGGGAGCTGGTAGGGTGAATGCGGACACAGTCGATACCCGCCCAAACTCCACCACTACTTCTACACCTAGCGGCGTTACCAACGACCCGACCGGGGGTGAACAGCCGTTCGACCCCACAGATAGGACCCCTGCTGGAAATGAGTATGGCAACGGGAGGACGCCTGATGCCGATCTTGACCCCCCGGTGAGTATTTAATCTATCCGTTCGTTGGCCTGAAATTTCCAACACGTATCCGGCAGACAGACAAAACTGTCAGAGGGAAACTAAAACCCATCATGGATGCCGTTACATTGGAGAGAGACAGGTGTAAGAGCCGGGGTATGCTCTACTCTATCGTAGTGCTACATTCACGGGTGCTGATGCACGAGGATCTTAGCTCTCCGACAGAAGCTGATCATCAACGGAGCGGCAGGGCTGCAAGTCATATTGGGCGCACTGATTACTGTCATTGCGGCTACAGGGACCAGACACGTACGGCCGTTTCCACTCCACTTCTCCCCTTCCTACCGCATGAAGTTTCTAATTCATTTGCCTTGTAGGCTGGAATTGTGGTGGTTATTCTCGGTGGTGTCTTGACATTTGTGGCTTCGTATTTAGCTAAAGTTAGAGCATCCGGAGAACCAGAGGGTTCGGTAATCTGTGGGTCTGAGTTGACCTCGCTTCTGGAGGAGCTCGAAAAGTTTGCTACAGGCCGGGGTTCGATTTCGTTTTCTTGGATTTGCTTACCACCTCTGAATTTTTTTTACATTTCTACCAATTACACAGAAGAAGAAACCGGAACGGAATATGATGACAAGATATCGGTGTATCGGGATCGGTTTAGGAAGTTGATCGTGAGGACTGGGGGGGACCCTCTTGGCACTCTACAACACCTTCCTTCAGACCCTCTCTCTCCCTTGCAACACCTTTCTTCAAACCCTTTCCCCTCTCTCCGACATCCCTCTTTGGGCGCTCTCTCCCTGCAAAATATTTCTACGAGTCCTTTCTCCTCTCTTCAACATCCCTCTTCGACCCTTCTCTCCCCTCTTCAACATCCTTCGTCAAACCCTCTCTCCTCCCTGCAACACCTTCCTCCAAACCCTCTTTCCTCTCCACAACCCCTTTCCTCGAACCCCCTCTCTTCTCTTCAACGTCTTTCTCCATACTCTCTCTCCTCCCTGCAAAATCTCGCTTCGAACACTTTATCTTCTCTGCAAAACCTTTCTCCATTCTCTCAGCTTCCCTATCCGTACCCTCTCCCTTATTCATATCCTATCCCTTCTTCATACTCCGCCCCCCCTTCGCACCCTCTTCCTTCTTCGCAGCAACCCCCTTCTTTGTACCTTCTCCCACCTCCTCTTCCTCCTCCTCCTCCTCCTGCAGTTCTTACCGGTGGAAATCCAGGTGCGCCGTCAGTACAGTCCGTACCAGGTGCCATGGATGACAAACAAGGAGTGGGATCGCGGTGAATGAGATGGTTTAGTGATGTTAAACCGTTTTGGCCATTCTTTTTTTTCTCCATCTGGGACTCGGCCGAGCGCAGTCCCCCCACGTCTGTTCGCCCATCCCGGGCACCTCATCTGTTACTTTTCCCTGGTTTACAAAGATTACATCAGCCTTTTCCCTCGTGGCTTCCCCCTGCGTCCTCCCTCTCCATTTTCTCTTGATCCACACCATCCGTAGGATTACTGTAAAGTATAAGCAAAGTTACAAGCCGCGGTGGAGACCGTTACGATCGTCTGGAGGCTTGAACCGATGAAATCGAGGCAAAGTTCACCTCGGTGAATATGATCACTCAAAGTCTCGCGACTGCATGGCAAGTTGGGAGCAAGTCATTGGGCCCTGCGTTTACGCTTCAGCTCTCTACCCCAAACTAAGACCAAGGCCGTCACATGCATATTCTACAACTCGTCAAAGATATCTTCTGTAGATGTTAGGCCCGTTCCCAACAGAGGTGTTTTGGAATCATGTTTCAAATAGGGTTTACAATGAGCTCAAACTCATGGGTCACCTCCACACCTTCTAAATCGTCGACAGACATCGTCGTCTGTCGACGAGGGCGCTAAATTGTGCGTTCGTGACGACTACACTGTACGAATTGAAATTCAGGCGTTGCAAGCGTGACCGGGGGGGGTGCTTTTTTGATATTCGAAGATACACCTACTGGGGTATTAATCCGGCTACTGGACGTATCTATGGGGGGTGGAAGTCTCGTGGGGGTCAACGGTTGAGAGACCATTGGGCGAAAGGGCGTATTTCGGGGATGAGAAGTTGAAGCTTAGTTCTATGCAATTCGGTATCGTCATGGTTTGTATACCGGCGGTTAACCGTGAGTTGGGACGATATTACGGTAGGTGGCGATCTGGGACAAGAGACGGGTGCATTGCCCGGGGGTGAAATTTTCCATGCAGGGGTCTTCTGCGTAGTCCATGTAGTTGTGGATACTGCCAACCCAATCACGTAAGTACATTATCTTCGAAAGCGGTCGTTCGGGCGGAGAGGAAGGGAGACGTACGGATCAGATCCTCCACCGGGGCAGGTGTCTCTACCAACAGGGCAGCCGGCGGCGGGGATGGCCTCAGGAGAGGTGTCATCGACATAGTCACCTAGCCCGTCGCATCCGCCTTGGAAAGTGTGGTACAATCCGACCCAGTGTCTAACAGAAACCCGCGATTAGACCAGATTCCATCCAGGAGCAATACAGACAGGTGATTGCTCACCCGGCTTCGTGGGTGAGAGTCTTCCCCTCGTTGTTGGGGATTCCACTTCCACCGGGGACGGAAGCGTAGTTGATAACTACACCGTCGATCTGGGGGGCATCGGCGTAATCTGACGGGAAAGCGGCATATCCCAAGAATCCAGCAGCGGGACCGGAGACGAAGCCGACGCTGTAGACGTTCAGAGCGTTGGCTTCGCCCTTCCTCAATTGACCCTTCATCTCAGTATCGTAAATGCTGTGAAGACAACCATTGAGCAATTCTGCAAAGGAATCGAGTGGATTCACATATGGGGAAGGTTTGCTTACTTAAAGAGACCGGCCTGGTTATGCCAATCAACATTGAGGGTCCTATCAGTACCAGTGAGGTTGAAGCTGATGCCACACGAGGCGAATCCAGCGTTCAAGACGCTGATGGAGGACTCAATTTGAGAGTCAGGGATATATCCCCCAGAGAGGGTAGTGTCATTGTGGACCACATGCCCTAGGCAGCAAACCGGCGTCAGCTTCACCACGGTAGAACAGGAATAAGAAGAGGACTAGCATACAGTATACGGGGATAGGAGGAATAGTGATCCCGGGGTCAGAAAAGTTGATTGCAACCTTCTTGCTCCTGGCGAAGCGGGCTTCAGCCTGAGCGATGACCTCCTTAGAAGGGGTGGTACCGCATCCCCTGAGAGTCGTGTTGGAGATGGGAGTGGCAACCGCAAGGGAGGAACCCGAGCTGAGGAATAAGGAGAGGGCGGCTGCGAATAACATCTTGTTGGCCCTTTGACTGAGAGGCCGAGGCTGGCTCTGGGGACTTGAACACTCCAGTTGCCGAGATTTATGTACCTTCAGAGAGAGTGTGAGACTCGATGATTTGAAAGTGCGGGGGCGGGTAGAGACTTAGGGGGGGGGACCATGTGTGCTGAGGGTAGTTAAGGGATGCTGTTCGTCCCATGCGTAACACCGTCAGGAATACACATGCTTCCCAAAGTGATTCCAGGGGACGGTTCCTTCGTGGCACCCAAGCGGTCGACAAGGAGGCCGACGGACTCGGACGTAGGGGGCGAGCCGAGAGTACCATAAGGGAGGAACAGCGGCTTGGACGGCCCCATGGGGCGAAGACCTAGTTTGCGACACGAGTGCGAAGGCGATCGAGAGCTGGTAACTTCCCGGGGGGAGTAAATCCCTTCTTGGAGGGAACGACGGCGTATCCGCGGGGTTTAGAGTATCATAGTTAGGCTCCCGGGGTTAAAGGTGCGTTCTCCGCTGATCGTATTCATGCCATTTTGCCTCGATTTGCATTGATCCTATCAGTGGCGCGTGGTGACCGAATGCACGCCCCATTGGGGGAGAGGGCGCCCCGTGCTATGAGATCATGTCGGTGTCAACCTGCAACGACCTTCAGTACCTGGTACGGGAAGTCGTTCCGAACGGACCACACAGACACACCCCTTTCAGCCCGAGGTCCCGGCCGGCAGTCATGATCTGATAAAGCAGATTCTCTGATGTTTGCTGATCGGTGGGAAGAACGTGCGGGCGGACTCTGTAAGCAGATAGAGATACGAAGATGTACCGAGGCGCAAGGTTCCTCCAGATTGAGGACGAGGATGTGGGTCGTGACATGTTTGAACGAGTGGTCGTCTGGCTCGTGGACCTTGTGGGCGAGGAAGCGATTTTTTCCAGATCTCGGCAAGGGATATTTGGACTGCTTGGAATAGACGGCAATGGATAGAGCCTGGGATTCCAGCGGGAAGTCATGTGGGGACGTCTTGGCCATCAGGCAACGTGAAATTCCCGCTAACCAGTCCGTTCGCGGTGCGGATACCAGGGAGGGTCGGGGTGCGTCACGCCCGTTGCTTACACCGTTGTGGATGTATACAGGAAGACAAACAAAGCTGGGAGCGATCGTGGAGTGGAACCTACGTTTGAATTTTGATGCGGCCCTCTCGCGCCGTCGGGCGCAATCCTGTCTCTGTCTCTTCACAACACGTTTTCCGTCTCGAGTGCTGGGAGGACCGCCAGCTAGCAAGAGGGAGAAGCAAGGGCTCCGAAGAACCTCGTGGACTAGCAAGGCTCGTCTCGAATGCCGTCGAACCTCAAACACAAAAGCGGGGGCGGCTCCAGAGGGGACTCGAGCTATAACCCCAGGCATGTCCTCCTCCACCCTTCGCAGATTTCACACTCCCACTACACGACGAGCGCGCGGCGTTCGATGCCAAGCGTATCCGCAGAACTCTACCGAGATAACGAAGACCACGCTTCCGAACTTGACTACCAACACCCCACGCCACATTCCACCGCAAGCTCGCGACGAGCTAGTTCCGGTTTCTCTCAGAGCAGGTCTCGCTCACGCCCTTCCACGCCTCCCGGAGGATTCGGAGGTGTGAGGAACGGTAGCGATCACCGGAGCACGCATGGGATCGACCTTGGAGGAGGGCCAAGTTGGAGTTCTAGGCCGAGCTCGCTCGGTGGGCTTCCGGAGTTCAGTCCCGAGAGGTTGGGACGCGGTCGGTTGAGGAGGCTTGATATTGGCGGGTTCCCGTCAGGGAGGCGGAAGGGTATGGGTATCTGGAGGTTGCTCATACGCGTTCTCGGTGGACTTGGCTTGGCTTGGATCATGTTTGGGCTCATGAGGATCGTTGCGTCTCAAGTGAGGATGATTTACAGTCGTTGGGTGCGTCCTCCCTGCCTACCTCGGCCCCTGAGTGACAGTGTCACTGATACAATCGTGGTTATATGCGGCTATGTTTCAATCTTTGCTCGCGCTCGGCTGAACGGGCGCACAGATGCACATCCCAGTTGAACTCCTCGAGCATTGCAAAGAGGCTGAATGGACGTATCACCAACCAACCCTGCTCACCGCCGATCCATCAATGGAAGCGACACCCATCAACCAGCTTCACTCCGCGTCAATTTTCTTCGAAATCCCAGCCGATGAACCCCTCTATCTCCACTCCCAAGGAAGCTTTTCCTACGGCACGGTCGAGTTCCTTCCCACTACCCCTCAGTCGACTGCCTCGCAGGACGCCGAATGGAGCGAGAACTGGGGTGGAGGCGTAAATGGGATCCAGAATCAGAAAATCAGGGTCGAAATCGATGCAAAATACAGGGATCCCTCTGTCTTTAGTTGGGCGAGGGTGTGCCAAATTGGCGGTGAAGGCGTGAATTATGGGGTGCAGGGTGCAGAGGTTCCTACCCCCAGCGTTAGCGGGGAGTCCACAAAGAGCCCAATACCAGATCAAGTTGGTGTTGTTATTTGGGTTAGTTCAATTATGTCTCTTCCATCCTTCGTCTTCTCTGATCACCTCCTTTGCAGACTCCAGAAACTAGCGTAATCACACCTAAGGAGCATCAACTTCACTTGAAGATCAAGGTTTATGTCCCTCCGGGGCTCGCGTCTCGGCACGGAAACAAGAGGGCGTGGCTGCCCTCAATCGTCACAGACCTCCCGACATTTGAACATCAGATAGGGTATCTCGCGCCGACCGTCGAATTTCATAAGTTCAAAGCCAGGACGCAGAAGAGCATCCAGGTGAAGGTAAATCCCACCATGCTTCGTGTGCGTTTACACCTTTGACCGGTATTTACAGAGTTTGAGAGCGGAGTCGATTTTCTTGCAAACTGTGAATAAGAGTGTGCACGGCACGATGGAAGCGTGGTCCTCGATTCACGTTGAAACTTTGAACGCGGGTTTGGATGTGAACGCGACGTTGATCCCCGCACCAGTCCATTTGCATACGAGATACACTGAGTTGTTCTTGAAGACATCTAACGCGTAAGTCTTTGTTAAACTTCCGGCGCATGTGTTTAGCATAACCCCCATCCTTCTGCAGTCCTTTGAAATCAAGTGTGATGCTACATGCTGACCCACGAACACCCACCAAGAATGTATTCAAAGTCACTACCACGACCTCAAAAGGACCCCTTGTTGTCGTCTTCCCTCTTACTCCCCTCTCCACGCATGCCGTTAGATCTGTGGATAGTCCACACCTCGATCCACACGTCTCAGACCACGACCCGGCCAACTCACGACCGATGTCCGAGTTGACTTCAATTACTTCTTCGAAGACCGCGAAGAACTCTACGATCGTGCCGGAAGGTTCTGGTCCGGCAGGTGACCAGGGCCCAGGGTCTGATTCAGCGGTTTTAATTTCCTCCGAGAAGAACTCTCTTTCGACGTCCCCCCCTTCCTCCTTTCACTCCTCTTCATTTTCTTCGCCATCAAGGCCGATACTGAGGTTCGACGGACGCACGACGCACGGTCCTGTTTACGTTGACCTCCCGCAAACATTTGAGGGACACTTTGCCTTGCGGACATCAAATAGACGTCAACCCCGTGTGATTGCCAAGGGGAGAGATGGGTCCACTGAAGGTCCCAACGGAGAGGAGCTGGTTAGGGAAGTGACTGACAAGGTTTTGGAGAGTGGGGAGGTGATTAGGGGAACTATGCGGCTGATACCCGCTGGACCTAGGAGGTCGAAGTCAAGTGAGAAGGGCTCAACGGACGTCGACGAGCCGCGTGAGGAGGGACAGTCGTCGATGCATGACGTCCCTTCGAACAAGGGTAAAACTGAGGATGGGACCATGAGCATTCCCCCCGCCTGGGCGAACGTGTGGACCACGAACGACCGCGTTGAACTGTGGGTTTGAACTGTTGTGCCGCTGTGTAGCGATTGTGTTGTTGTGGGTGTTAATCTGACACACTCGCGCACCCTCACACCACCTTGTGTCTCACAGCCGCATTCTGCGGTACTTCAACATTGTAGTCAACTTGTAATCATCTTAATTTCTTTGACCCCTCCAAACCCCCTCCCTGGCGATGGGATGTCTCTGCGGGCTTTTTTCTTTGTTGTATTAAACTACTGTACCCGCACGACCACTCCGGCAGTCAGCAGTCATCACTGGACCTGCCGCTGCCGGTACTCGAACTTGTCATCGGTCATCACCCAGGCTGCCGACACCCCCAAACGGCAGGTCATCAGTCATCAGAGGATGGGCGCTAAATATGTTTTCTTGGCGTCTAACGCGTTTTCCACTAAAATTTTCTCCCCCCCCCGCCCAACAAAAGTAAAAAGCCGTGAGAAATGAGGAGAAATAAGTGGGGAAGAGGTTACGAATCATTCGGGGGTTCAATTGTGCAATATAAAAAGATGTTTTCTGTGAGAGTCGAACACATGGTGATCGATTACATAACCTAAAAAGAACCGAGGTTATAACCATTCCACCAGAGCGGTCATGATAAGTTTACGGCTATTAGGGATATGTTTAGCTCCTTGTTTCCCCAGCTGATTGGGCGGCCTCGACATGTCATTTTGGGACTTGAGTCCCACCCTGTTGCACGACTCGATACTAACACCATTCCCGCCAGCCCAGTCGTGATGCAGGGCGCCCAACGGCAGTCACTCAGAAGGCTGCCAGTTGTCCGGCGCTTGTCATCCCCCAGGCTGCCGGACACTCCGGCAGGTCATCGGTCATCCTGAGGTCTGCCGGCGCTTGTCATCACCCTCGGCAATTGCCGTTGCCGGAGTGGTCGTGCGGCTACAGTATTAGCCGGCTGCTTGCAGACTTGTCGGGCGATCATCTTTATCCCGGTTTACCGACATTGAATATTGAATGTTTAACCCGAGCTCTCCGCACAACGTTCGTTATGGTCTGGGTGCCAACTGAGCTTCCTCCTTCTTAATGGCCCCGGCAGAATTGTCAAGCAACACTGTCTGCAACCCAGAGGTAGTGCTCTGTGCCGTGTGATGATCTCCATACCGTGAGAGATCTTCCCGCGCGTCGCGGAGTCGGATCCAGGATCCAAACTCCCCTCCATCCCGACGACGTGGCCCCGGAGAAACCTCGAATGTGAGTACGTCCTCACCGAACACGGGCACCCTGCAAAGGTACACGTCTGATCCTTACGCAGGCGTCGAGTAGCGTGTCGGAAGTCAAGGTCACCAAGGTCCGCGCCTGCCACGGGAAAAACGGGATATGACGCAAACTCTTCATTCCAACTGAAGCGCCACCAGCTCCTGGTGCGCCTGTAATTCTCAACGATTGGTTACGTCGACAGGGTCAAGGCCCAGGGACACCCACGCGCCGCCTCACTCACCTACTGGCGTTTATCGACCACTGCACAATCTTACCCTCTCCAACTCACCATCGCGCTCACTACTCTCGCCAGTCCTACCTCAGACCACGAGAACCCCACTGGCTCCCATGTCACCGATGTCAACGACGCTGGCAACGTCGGCGAACCTGACGACACGCTCCAAATGCGCTCAATGAAGGAAGCGTTGTATGTGAAAGCCCGGACCGCGTTTGGATAACCATTACCAGGCGCGGGGTCAATTCGTCAGAGGTTGTGGGTATAAGTACTGCCAGGAACCACCGAGTTTTCCATAGCCAATTGAACGTCCCCCAGACTGCTGTGATGCGACGGAAGGCTTCGATGCCGCATCGCTACAAGCTCTGAATCCTCTCGTCCATATAAGACGAGTGTGCGGGCAGGGTAGGGTCAAGTTTCTTCAAGTCTTTCCCCCGCATTCAACGGGGGTCAACCGCTCCCACCCTCCCCACAGCTCCTTCGCTCCGCATTACCACCAGACCCCTTTGAATAATTGAATAATGAAGGACGGCGTTCACGATGAGACTGTCTCGAGACTGGTCGCCCAGGACACTGTGCCGTGGTACAAGAAGCGTAACCTCACAATCCTCTATCTGTCCATGATTCCGGCCTGTCTGGGTGTCGAGATGACCTCTGGGTGAGTTCCAATAATTTATACTTGTGTTCGGGGGACCAGAGGATTAAGCACATATCCGGGTATAGGTACGACGCCTCCATGATAAATAGTCTGCAAGCAGTAGCGGGTTGGGAGGAATACTTCAACCACCCTAACGGTCCTATCCTTGGTTTCATGACTGCTGCCTATTCGCTTGGAACAGTTCTAGCTCTGCCCTTCGTCCCCTTCGTGGCTGACCGCTTTGGCCGAAGGATGTCCATCGTCATTGGAAGTATCATCATGGTAGTTGGGGCTACCCTACAGACAGCGACCCAGAACAGTCCGTCAATTACATCAAATTATCGGTGTCTATCTGCTGACCCGATTGTATAGTTCCCATGTTCATCACTTCTCGCCTGCTCCTGGGCATGGGCATCCCATTTTCCATCGTCGCTGCAGCTTCCTTGATCGGAGGTAATGTGACCTATGCATTGAACCTACTGACTCCGGTCATTCACTACCCGGCACAGAACTTTCCCATCCGAAGGAACGCGCTCGTCTGGGTTCCATCTTCACCGCCTCCTGGTACCTTGGCGCCACCGTCGTCGCCGGTGTTACCTTCGGAACCTTCAGCCGCAACGACACTTGGAGTTGGAGGATACCCTCCGTCCTTCAGCTCCTACCCAGTGCTATCCAACTCACTTTCATCTGGTGGGTTCCAGAGTCTCCCAGATGGCTCATTTCGAAGGGCCAACGCGAGGAAGCGATGGGGATTCTGGTCAAGTATCATGCTGAGGGGTCAGTCCACCGTAACTCTACCCTCCGGTGCAATCGGGTGTTGATCAGAAATGCAGAGACGAAAATTCGGAACTCGTCAAAGCCGAGTTTATCTCGATCGAGCAGACGCTCGAGATCGAAGAGGCCCATGCCAAGAGGGGTTGGGCGGAGATGGTGGCAACCCCCGGTATGCGCAAGCGTGTCTTGGTTGCTTCTTTCCTGGGCCTAGCCGGACAGTGGAGTGGAAGCGGATTGATTAGCTACTATCGGTCTCCGATTCTGAGCAGCATCGGTATTACCGATGACTGGACAAAGAATATCATCAACTTGGGGCTCAACTGCTGGTCTTTCGTAACTGCTATCGTGACCGCTTTATACGCCACCAAGTTCCCTCGTCGCCGGGTCTACCTGGTATGGAGGTGGTCAATCGTAATGTCAGCGGCGAGCACTTATCTCAGGAGTTATTTTAGATCTCTATGACCTCCACCTTGCTTGTGTTCACCGGTTTGACCATCACCAGTGCGCGGTTCGCCATCGCTGGATCAGTTGCGGCTTCTCGTGCCACCATTGCAATGATCTGCCTTTATCCTCTCGCCTTTGAAATGGCCTTCGTCGCCTTGACCCACAGTGAGTATTTGCCCCCTGCTCAGGTCGCGTCGGCTCAAGTGGATTATAGCCTTCTTGGTTGAGCTGTTCCCATACCACGTCCGTACAAGGGGTATAGTGATCTTCCAAGCTTGTAGCCGTTCCGTTGGTTTCTTCAACCAGTTCGTAAACCCCATCGGTCTGGAGAACATCGGATGGAAGTATTACATCTCCTATTGCGTCTGGACTGCCATCGAGATCTTGATCACATTCTTCTTCCTCCCTGAGACCCACGGAAAGACCCTGGAGGAACTCGCATTCTGCAAGTTCCCTTTTCCATGCGATGCAGCCTGACGGAACCATTCTGACGTGTAAATTGCAGTGTACGAATCTGATGCGGCCCTCGAGCAACGAAATCGTATTGAAGCCGAACTCAAGCAAGCCCGCGAGAGCGAGAGCGATGACTTCAAAGATAACAAGGATCCTCTCGTCGAGCACCATGTACGAGCAATATGATCGGCCTCTAAATGATAACTTGTGTGCCGCTGTACGCGATACCCACGAAAACTGCAGAGCATATATATGTATATATACTAGCTGGCGACTCGCGAACTTGTGATACTTTGTCCCGGCTCGTCTGGTAGTACTTAATATGAGTTTTCTGTCCAATATCCGTTGCTAATGACCTGAATTTACTGGGCGATGCTTACTGGCATTATGTCCGGGACCCTCTAACCTTTATGTTCAGCGGTCGGGCGGTTCCTTGGCACAATCTTTCAAAAGCGGGTGACCGAACCCGTAATTCAATGAATTTCAGCCCAGTTGTTCTTCCACCCCTCGTGCTCAACGGGATTTTCGGTCGCTGTGGTCATCGGGATGTCCGTTGGAACGGAAGCCCGCACCCGTCTCCTCGGCAGACACGACCCAACGTGCGACCAGCATACTCAAACACAGTCT
>Ga0307517_10009086_pt1 | contig 14160 bp, 10 predicted proteins | sample 23_EM_MG_FD_194515 | JGI IMG/M metagenome (GOLD analysis project Ga0307517, IMG submission 194515) | Populus trichocarpa ectomycorrhiza microbial communities from riparian zone in the Pacific Northwest, United States - 23_EM | ecosystem: Host-associated > Plants > Roots > Unclassified | place...
CGTTCGACCTGTCCGTACTGATCACCGGTGGCAGCGGGAAGGTCGCCGGGGACGGTGACTTCGTCTTCTTCAACCAGCCGTCCGCGCCCGGTGCCCGGCTGCACGGCGACACCATCACCGTGGACCCGCGGTCGCTGCGGGCGGGGGCGAGCCGGGTCACGGTGGCGGTCAGCCCCGCCGATCCCGGCACACCGCTGGGACGGCTGCCGGTGCCCGCCATGAGCGTGACGGGGAGCGGCGGAGCCGTGCTCGCCCGCTTCACCCCGCCGCAGCCGACGTACGAGACCGTGCTGCTGATTGCCGAGATCTACCGGCGCGGCACCGAGTGGAAGCTGCGGGCCCTCGGCCAGGGTTACGCGGACGGCCTGGCCGGTGTGGCCCGCGACTTCGGCGTGGACGTCCTGGACGAGGGCCAGGCGGACGGCCCGCCACCGGTGCCCTCGCCGGACGGCTTCCTCCCCCGCGTCAACGCCGAGCGGTCCCGGGCCGGCGCTCCTGCGGTGACCCTTGACGCACGGCTCGCCTCGGCCGCCCAGGCGCACGCCGAGAGCATGGCCTCGTACGGCCGCCTCGGCCTGGAGAGCCCCGCCGGCCGGTCGGTCTTCCACCGCGTGGCCGACGGCGGTTACCCGTATCTGTCCATCGCCGAGCACATCGTCTCCGGGCCCCGAACCCCGGCGGAGTTCATCGACTACTGCCTGGCCGCCGAGCAGCGCCGGCGGCCCTTCCACAACCCGGCGTTCAGCCATGTCGGACTCGGCCGCGCCGTCGGCGGGCCGTCCACCGACGTCTACTGGACCGCCCTGTGGGCCCAGCCCTTCACCCCGGCCGGCCTGGCCCGCCTGGCGTCGGACGTGGTCACCCTCACCAACGCCGAACGGGCCGGCGCCGGGCTCGCACCGCTGGCCGTCGACCCGACGCTGACCGCCGCCGCCCAGGCGCACAGCGACGACATGGTCGCCCGCGACTTCTACGCCCACACAACCCCCGAAGGGCGCCAGCCCTGGGACCGGGCCGCCACCGCCGGCTCCACCCACCGCGGCATCGGCGAGAACATCGCCTGCGGCCAGCGCAGCCCCGCCGAGGTCGTCCTCGGCTGGATGAACAGCCCCGGCCACCGCGCCAATATCCTCAAGCCGGACTTCACCCACATCGGCATCGGCCACGCCACCGGCAGCCTTGCCGGTACGTACTGGACCCAGCTCTTCGGCATGGCCTAGTCGGACCGCTGCCCGCGCGAGTCCGCGGCGCGCCGGGCCAGGGAGTCGAAGACGACCGCCGTGAGCAGCACCCCGCCGGTGATCATGAACTGGACGGGGGTCTCGACTCCCAGCAGTGCCATGCCCGAGGCGATGGACTGGATGATGAGCACGCCCAGCAGCGCGGACCAGGTCGAGCCGCGGCCGCCGAACAGGCTGGTGCCGCCGATGATGGCGGCGGCGATGGCGTTGATCAGCAGCATGCCGGAGCCCGAGACCTGGCTCGCGGAGGTGAGCCGGGAGGCGATGAACAGGCCGCCCAGCGCGGCCAGGGTCCCCGACACCATGAAGACCGAGATCCGTACGCGGGCCACGTAGACGCCGGCCCGCCGGGCCGCCTCGACGCCTCCGCCGAGGGCGAGGATCTGCCTGCCGTAGGGCGTACGGCGCAGGAAGAGGTCCGAGGCGATGATGACGGCGAGGAAGATCAGGAGCGCCAGCGGCAGGCCCTCGAAGCGGCCCAGGACGTAGACGGTGGCGAACGTGACCACCGCGAGGAGGCCCGTGCGGGCCCAGATCTCGCCCACCGGGCGGTAGGGCATCCCGGCGGCGCCGCGGCGCCGCCGGTCGCGGAAGGAGACGAGGAGGTACGCGGCCGTGCCGAGCGCCGCCAGGCCGTAGGTGACGACGGGGGCGGTGAAGTAGCGGCTGGTCAGCTTGGCGACCAGCCCCTCCTCGCTGAAGTTGATGGAGCTGTCCGGCCCCAGCAGGTAGAGCATCAGGCCGTTCCAGAACAGCAGGCCCGCGAGGGTGACGACGAACGCGGGCACGCCGATCCTGGCGAAGAAGAACCCCTGGAGCCCCCCGGCGGCCGCGCCGCTGATCAGCGCGATGATCACGGCCAGCCATTCCGGCATTCCGAGGTTCACGTTCAGCGCCGCGAACAGGGCGCCCGACAGGCCGGCGAGGGAGCCAACGGACAGGTCGATCTCGCCGATCAGCAGTACGAAGACGATGCCGACGGCGACCATGCCGGTCCCGACGATGTCCACGCTGAGGACGGACAGGTTGCGCGGCGAGAGGAAGTTGTCGTTGAGGCCCTGGAAGATCATCCAGGTCACGGCGAGCGCGAGCAGGACCGGGGCCGGGCCGAGATCGCCCTCGTGCAGTCTGCGGCGCGCCGCGCCGGCGTAGGCCCTGAGCGGGACGGGCCACCGGCGTCCGCCGCGGCCCCGGCCGGCGGCGGGCGCGGCATCGTCGGCGGGCGCCTGACTGTCCCTCCCCGGTCCCCTCCCCCTCACGGCCATGCCTCCTCCGGGTAGCTCGCGCGGTGGGCCACGGCGTTGTCCGCCGCGCCGGTGATGGAGGAGATGATCTGTTCCTGGGAGGTGGTGGGCACGTCGAAGAGGCCGTTGTTGCGGCCGAGGCGCAGGACGGCGACCCGGTCGGCGACGGCTTTGATGTCGCCCATGTTGTGGCTGATGAGGAGCACCCCGAGGCCCCGGTCGCGCAGTGACTCGATGAGGTCGAGGAGCTGACTGGTCTGCTCGACGCCCAGGGAGGCGGTGGGCTCGTCGAGCAGGAGCAGCCGGGGCGAGCCGAGGATCGAGCGGGTGATCGCGACGACCTGCCGCTGGCCGCCGGACAGGGTGGCGAGCGGCACGCGCACGTCGGGGATGCGGATGGACAGGGTGTGCAGCAGCTCGCGGGTGCGGCGCTCCATCTCGACCTCGTCGAGGATGCCGAACCGGTGGATCTCCCGGCCGAGGAAGAGATTGCCGACGACATCGAGGTTGTCGCACATCGCGAGGTCCTGGTAGACGGTCGCGATCCCCAGGACCTGGGCGTCCTGAGGGCGCTTGATCTGGACGGAACCGCCCTGCCACTCGATGACGCCCTTGTCGGCCGGGCCGACCCCCGAGATCACCTTGACCAGGGTGGACTTGCCGGCGGCGTTGTCGCCCACCAGGGCGACCACCTCCCCGGCTCTGATCTCCAGCTCTACGTCCACCAGCGCCTGGACGGCGGCGAATCGTTTGGAGACGCCGCGCAAGGCCAGCAGGGGCTGAGGCACGGGGCCACCTCCTTCCGCCTTCGGGGAAAACTCATCAGGTGAGTCCGGCCTTGTCGCAGGCGGACCGGAGATTCGGCGTGCATATCTGGTCGATGGTGTACATACCATCCTTTACCAGAGTGTCCTTGATGTTGCCGACCGTCACCGACACCGACGGGAGCAGGACCGCCGGGATGTCCTTCGTGGTGGGGCTGTCGACGGTGCCGGTGGCGATGGAGTCGACCGTCCTGCCGCGCCCCAGGGCGATGGCCATCTCGGCGGCGGCATCGGCCTCCGGCTTGAAGGGCTTGTAGACGGTCATGTACTGGTCGCCCCGGACGATGCGCCGCACGGCGGCGAGGTCGGCGTCCTGGCCGGTGATCGGGGGCAGCGGACTGACCTCGGCGGCGCGGAGGGCAGAGACCACGGCGCCGGCGAGGCTGTCGTTGGCGGACAGAACGCCGTCGATGTTGCCCCCGCCCAGGGCGGCGATGGCGCCGGTCATGTTGACGAAGGCGTTCTCCGGGCGCCATCCGACGGTGTCGTACGACTTGCCGATCTTGACCTTGCCCTGGAGGACGGAGAGCGATCCGCGCTTGTACCAGCCGGCATTGGGGTCGATCGTGGCGCCGTTCATCATCACGATCTGGCCGCCATCGGCCTTGGCGCCCATGGCCTTCAGGAGCGCCTCGCCCTGGAGCCTGCCGACCGTCGCGCCGTCGAAGGTGACGTAACCGGAGATCGGGCCCTGCGCGAGCCGGTCATAGGCGACGACCGGGATACCGGCCCGGTGCGCGGCCTCGACCGACGGGTGTATCCCCTCGGCGTCGATGGCGGCGAGGATCAGGACGTCCACACCCTTGGTGATCATGGCTTCGAGCTGCTGCCGCTGGACCGCGGGGTCGGGCGTGGCGGCGACGGTCACCGGGCAGTCCGGGCACAGCTGCTTCAGCTTCTTCTCGATCAGGGGCCTGTCGGACTGCCCGAAGCGGGAGGCACCGCCGCCCGGGAGCAGCACGCCGACGGTGAGGCTGTCCTCGCCGCCTCCGCCACCGTCTCCCCCGCCGCAGGCCCCGGCCAGGGCCAGCCCGGCCGCGACCGCGATCGCCGTGGACACACGGGCGAGCGGCCTACGCTTCACGGCCGGAAGGCCGGCGCCGAGACCCATCTTCGGTTCCTTAGAAATATGTCCGGCATTGCCCCGTAATGGGCGCTTAATACCAAGCGTAGCCACATTGCCGGTGTGGGCTCCTACTGGGTGAGTCCGGCCTCGTCGCAGGCGGACCGGAGCTCGCGGGTGCAGATCTGGTCGACGGTGTAGACCCCGTCCTTGACGAGCGTCTGCTCGATGTTGCCGACCATCACCGCGCTCGGAGTGAGCAGGACGGTGGGGATGTGGCGTGTGGTCGGGCTGTCGGTCGTCGTGGGGGCGACGGCGCCGAGTTCCTCACCGCGTCCCAGGGCCACGGCCATGGCGGCGGCCGCCTCGGCCTCCGCCCCGAAGGGTTTGTACACCGTCATGTACTGCTCGCCCTTGACGATCCGCCGCACGGCGTCGAGCTGGGCGTCCTGGCCGGTGACGGGAGGAAGTTCGCCGAGCCGGGCGCTCTTGAGAGCGGCGATGACGCCGGTGGCTATGGCGTCGTTGGCCGCCAGGACGCCGTCGATCCCGTCCGGACCCAGGGCCGCGATGGCGGCCGACATGTTGGCGTGGGCGTTCTCCGTGCTCCAGCCCGGGGTGTCGTACGACCTGGCGATCCTCACCTTGCCCGCGATGACCGACAGGGCGCCCTTCCTGTACCAGGCCGCGTTGGGGCTGGTCGGATCGCCGTTCATCATCACGACGTTCTCCGCCCGGAGGTTCAGTCCGCCCGCCCTGTCGCCCATGGCCTTCAGGAGCGCCTCGCCCTGGAGCCTGCCGACCTGCCCACCGTCGAAACTGACATAGCCCGAGATCGGGCCCTCGGCCAGCCGGTCATAGGCGACAACCGGGACACCGGCCTTGTGCGCCTCCTGGATCGAGGAGCGCAGCGCCCTGGTGTCGGCGGCGTCGAGGATCAGGACCTTGACCCCCTTGGTGATCATGGAGATCATCTGCTGCCGCTGCCTCGACGCGTCACCCTCGGCGTTGGCGTAGTCCATGGTGCAGCCGGGACACAGCTTCTTCAGGTGCTTCTCGATCAGCGGCTTGTCGTAGTGCTCCCAGCGGGGCACCGTACGGCTCGGCAGCAGCAGGCCCACGGCGAAGTCGTCCGCGCCGGTCTCGTGGTCCTCTCCGCAGGCGGCCAGGGACACCGCCATGAGTCCCGCGACGAGCACCGCGACCAGCGGCGCGATGGCGTGCCACGTGGGCGTACGGGTCCTCATGGCAGACCCCCTCGTTCCATGTACGGTACGACGATCTCGCTCCACACCTGCTTGCCGCCGGCCACCGGCATCGAGCCGAAGGACTCCGACGTCGCCTCGACCAGAAACAGGCCCCGGCCGCCGGTCGCCTCCCAGTCCACGATCACCGGCTTGGCGGGGGTGCGCGGCGAGGAGTCGGTCACGCAGATCCGTATCCGGTCCCCGCGGAGCATCAGGTCGACGCGCACCGCGCCCTGGGTGTGCACCAGGGCGTTGGTGACCAGTTCGGACACCACCAGCAACGCCGCGTCGGCCACTTGTTCGATCTTCCAGCCGCGCAACGTCCGCGCGGTGAAACGGCGGGCGTGCATGACGGCGTCCGGCAGCCGCCACACCACCCAGCCGGCCCGAATCGGCCGGGTCTTCATGCCGTCGTAGCGCAGCAGCAACAGCGCCACGTCGTCCTCACGGGGCTCGACGCCGCCGAGCAGTTCGTCGGCCATCCGCCCCGGATCCGCCGGATCGGCCGCGGCGAGCGCGACGCGCATCCGCCGCATGCCCTCGTCCAGGGGCAGGTCGGCGGCCTCGACCAGGCCGTCGGTGACCAGGGCGATCACCGTGCCGGGGGCCAGCGTGACCGCGGTCATGGGGAACTCCGCCTCCGCGACGACGCCGAGCGGGAGCCCGCCCTCGACCTCCACCTCCTCGGTGCTGCCGTCGGGATGGCGCACCAGCGGAGACAGATGCCCGGCCCGGACGAACAGGGTGTTGCCCTCCTCCATGTCCAGTTCGGCGTAGCAGCAGGTGGCGAACAGATCGGTCTCCATGCCGACGAGGAGCCGGTTGGCGTGCGAGACCACCACGTCGGGCGGGTGGCCCTCCACCGCGTACGCCCTGACGGCGGTGCGCATCTGGCCCATGATCGTGGCCGCTCCGGCGCTGTGCCCCTGCACGTCGCCGATGACCAGCGCCACCCGGTGCTCGGACAGGGCGATGACGTCGTACCAGTCGCCGCCCACCTGCAATCCCCGCCTGGCGGGCAGATAGCGGGCGACGGCGATCCCCCCGGGCAGCTCGGGCAGGCGCCGGGGCAGCAGGCTGCGCTGGAGCATCGTCGCGAGCTCCTGCTCGGCGTCGTGCGCGTGCGCGCGTTTGAGGGCCTGCCCGACCAGCGCCGCGGTGGCGGTCAGCAGGGACCGCTCCTCGGGGACGAACTCGTGCGGCTTGTCCCAGCCCACCAGGCACACGCCGGCGACCCAGCCCTTGGCCGGGAGCGGCAGGACCGCCAGACCTCCGGCGCCGATGCCCGCGAGCCCGGATTCCAGGGCCGTACCGGCGGGCCACAGATCCATACGCCCGTCCCGCAGAGCCAGTTGAAGGGTGGGCAGGGCGCTGACCGGCGCGTCGGGCCATTCCGAACGCCACTCGGCACGCCAGGTCTCCGGCCAGGCGGCGGGATGAGGCGGGTCGAGCACGGTGACCATGAGCCGGTCGTCCTGCAGTTCGGCGAGCGCCACCCGGTCCGCGCCCAGGGGCTCCCGCAGCGCGGTGACCACCACCCGGCTGACGTCACGCACCGTAGCGGCGTCGTCGAGTGCGGCGGTCAGCCACTGGATCCTGGAGACGTCGTCGGCGCTCTGTCGCAGGACCGAGGTCGCCGTCACCACGCCCAGCACCTGCTCCGGCAGGCCGTCGGCGCTCGCCACCACCCGGCAGCTCAGGCTCAGCCAGCGCATCTCCCCGGTGGGGCGGCGGACACGGAATTCCAGTTCCCGCCGCCCGAACGCCTGCGTGGACGGCTCCACGACCGACATCAGCGCGTGCATGTCCTCCGGCAGGGCATGGGCCAGCAGGGTGTCCGCCTCGCCGTCGAAGTCGTCCGGCGCGATGCCGACCAGCTCCAGCAGGGTCTCGTCCGCCTCGATCAGGCCGGTGTCCGGCACCAGCACGAAAGAGCCGACGCGCAGACTCCGCAGCGCCGGACCGAGCAGCGCCGACGCCCCGGGGCGGCCGGTACCGGCCTGGAGCACGCCGCCCACCGCGTCGGCGTACCGCTCCAGGAAGCGCCGCTGCTCGACCTCGAACCCGTCCGACGAAGCCCCCACGACGACCAGGCAGCCCAGCCGCCTGCCCTCCGCCCCCAGCGGCAGCGCCGCGAGTGACGCCTCCGCTCGCGGCGGCACCGGCCCGCCCTCGGAGTAGGAGGCGAGCGCCGCCCCGTCCAGCCACAGCGGCCGGTCGCCGCGCAATGCGTGCGCCGCCGCCGAGCCGCCGGACAGAGCCAACCGCTCCGGCAGCCCGAACTCGGACGTCCCGCACCCGGCCGTCTCCGCCAACCGAAGCTCTTCGCTCCCGCCGTTCCCGGCACCCGGCACATACACCGCCGCCAGCGCCGCTCCCGCGAACGTCAGCGCCCGGTCGTTCGCCGCACCCTCCGCAACCGGAGGCCGCCGCGGACCGGCGTCCGCGGCACCGGCCCCGGACGCCCCGAATGCCCCGGATATCCGCAGCTCAGAGACTCCGGTCCGGGCACGGCCGTCATGAGGCATGTCCGCGACGTACCTCCCGTCCATGCGGTGGGTGCCGACAGCTTGAGATCAGCCACCCCGTACCAGAATCGCACATATGGGACAACCGGACAGATCAGCTTGATTGCCGCCAATAGCGGCACTGTCGGGCTTGTGAACGGGGCGCCGGGGAAGAATCTCAAGGAATTCACCACGAAGGCGTGACATGGACCGGGATTGCGACGCTGATGCTCGTGTGACGAAGATCTGGACGTCCCGACACACGACCCCACGAGCAACCCGAGGGCCGTTCGCCGACCGCGGATACCCGAGACAGGAGCGTCATGCGCCACCGGGACCGCCGCCCCAGGGCGCGTGACACCCGGCATGGGGCTCTGGTGCGTGATGGACGATCTTCTTCTCGCCGTCCTCGTCGGGCTGATGGCGATCGGTCTGTCGCTCGTGCTGTGGTCGGCGATGTCTCGCGTGTCGCCACGCTGCCGTGCGTTGCACGCGCAGTGGGCGCGTGCGGTCCTGCGGCGGCGGTATGTGGCCGGGGAGATCGGCTGTGGCGAGTTCTGGCATCGGATGTCGCAGTACCCGCAGTACCCGCAGGAGTGACGGGGCCGGCGCGCAAGCCCCCGATTCCCACCGGATTCCGGCCCGGTTCCCCGTCCGGCGCCGGGATGCCGCATGATGTCGCGGGTGCGCAAGGCAGAAGAATTCGGTGTGAGTGACAACAAACCGCCGCCCATATCGGGGCACCCGCCGGAGCCGAAGGACCTGTCGGCGGCGGTGAGCGCGGCGCAGGACGGGGACCCGGAGGCGTTCCAGTCGGTGTTCCGGGCGCTGCAACCGGGGCTGCTGCGGTATCTCTACGTCCTGGTGGGCAACGAGGCCGAGGACGTGGCCTCCGAGACATGGCTGCACGTGGTCCGCGATCTCGACGGCTTCCGCGGCGACGCGGACGGCTTCCGGGGCTGGCTGGTCACGGTGGGCCGTAACCGGGCCCTGGATCATCTGCGCCGTCAGCGCCGCCGGCCACAGGCGTCCGGGGTGCCCATGGACTACCTGGCCGATCTGCCCGGCGGGGACGACACGACGCGGGCCGCGCTGGGCGGGTTCCGTACGGGTACCGCGCTCGGCCTGATAGCGACCCTGCCACGGGACCAGGCCGAGGCGGTGCTGCTGCGGGTGGTCATGGACCTGGACGCGGACAGCGCGGCCCGGGTGCTCGGCAAGCGTCCCGGGGCCGTACGGATGGCCGCGCAACGGGGCCTGCGCAAGCTCGCGAAGCTGCTGGAACGGTCGGAGGCCGAGCCGGAGCAGGCCGCCTCTGCCGGTTCTGCGGAGCCCGCGCACGAGTCGGGAGAAAAAACCTCACCCCAGGGTGTGACACCGAGCAACGACTCGACGCTGAAGGACATGAGATGAGGATTCACCGGACGCGACGAATCGATCCGGACACCGCCGAGAAGCTCGTCACCGGCCGTCCGCTCGGTCCTGACGCAGGTCATGACGCCCTCGTCGATCTGCTCGCCGCCCTGGCCGATCCCCCGGCCGACGGCGAACAGCCCGGCGAGCGAGCGGTGCTGGCCGCGTTCCGGGAGAGGCGTCCCAGCCCTGTCCAGCCACTCGGGAGGAGCCGGATGACAACCGCGGCCGCACCTGCGAGGCGCTTGAGCGCGAAGGCGCTCGTGGCGGCGCTCGCCACCACCGCGGTATGCGGGGTGGCCTTCGCGGCCGGTACCGGCCACCTGCCCGGGGTGCGCGGCGACGGTCCGGCCCGCGGTCCCGGGAGCGGCGGTACGTCCGCGAGCACCACGGCCGGCGCCACGAGTGCCCCCGGCACACCCGGGGTGGGGGACACCGGTGGTCCGGGCAGTTCCCCGGCGAGCGCCGCCCCCGCGTTCACCGGGCTGTGCCGTGCGTACACCAAGCACAGCGTCGCCGGCCGCGCCGAGCTCCTCACGAAGCCGGCATACGCGGACCTGGTCGAGGCGGCGGGCGGCACGAACCAGGTCGCGGCCTACTGCGCCACGGTGCTGGGCACGACTCAGCACGGCGCCCACAGCTCCGCGTCCACGCATGCCGCTCACCCGACGCCTTCGCCGAAGTCCACCCATGCCGCGACCGCCAAGGCGCGCAGCACCCCGACCAGTCACCCGGCCCATGCCGGATGACGCCTCAACGCCGGGCGGGCGGTGCGTCAACTCCCCCCTGTGGCCGCACCGCCCGCCCGGTCCGATCCGCCATGAGTGAGCCGTGAGCGACGACACCTTCATCATGACCCCGATCACCACGCCGCTTGCGGAGCCTCAGGAACCGTACGAGCAGCCTCCGGCACCCGCACGGCCGGCGCGCGCGGCACACGCCGCCCCCGCGCCAGTCTTCGTCGACGCCACGGGGCGGCGCCGGCGGCGGGTCCGCAGGCTGGGCCTGGCTCTGGCGGTCCTCGCCGTCGGCTACCTGGTCCTGGCGATCAGTACGGCACTGGGCGGCCCCACACTGAACGAGCCGTTCCTGCCGCTTCCGGGGACGACGGAGCCCGCTGCCGCACAGCCTGGGCCCGAGGACTCGCCTGCGGGCGCGGGCGATGCGACGGAACGTTCCGGCAGCGCGACCGGGAGCGGACAGCCGCAGGGGGCGTCCGGGACGCGGTCCACGACCGGGACACCGTCATCCACGGCTCCCGCCGTTTCCGCCTCCCCTTCCGCCAAGCACAGCCCCGGCGCCCACGCCACGAAGAGCCGCGCCAGCACGGCTCCGGGGGCGACTCACCGTCCCGTCAAGTAATCGAGAACCCGGTCCCATGAGCCGCAGCCACCGCCGCAAGCCCGCCCGCCGCAGACCGAGCCCGAGCCCCGAGCGCGGCAGCCGGGCGGCGACCCGTGCCCATGAGGCGCCGCTGCGCACCCACTGGCTGCTGCTCTGCACCCTCGTGCTGACCCTCACGGCGGCGCTGCTCCTGCAGGGCTACAGCCACCACATGCTCAACGACGCTGCCGACGGCACGGCGGCCGCGCCCGGCCTCGCGGCCGGCGTACCCGCCTCCGTCGCCCATGGCGGACCCGTGGTGGACGCGAGTGGTGACAGCCCCCGTACCGCACGGCCCGCGGACCGCACCATAGCGCTCACCTTCGACGACGGCCCGGATCCGCGGTGGACGCCGCAGGTCCTCGACATCCTGCGCCGCAACCACGTGCACGCCACCTTCTTCGTGGTCGGCACCCTGGCCGCCCAGCATCCGGACCTGGTCCGGCGGATCGTCGCCGAAGGACACCAGGTGGGCATCCACACCTTCACCCACGCCGAGCTGTCCACCCTCCCGCCCTGGCGGCAGTCGCTGGAGCTGCGCGAGGCACAGCTGGCGGTGGCCGGTGCCGCCGGAGTGACCACCCCTCTCCTGCGCCCGCCGTACTCCTCGGGCAACGACGCCGTCGACGACGCGGCCTGGGACAGCATGCGTCGCGCCGGGCAGCAGGGATACCTGACCGTACTGACGACCAAGGACAGCGAGGACTGGCAGCGCCCGGGCGTGGCAAAGATCGTCGCCAACTCCACGCCGCACGGCGCGACGGGCCAGGTGCTGCTGATGCACGACGCGGGCGGCGACCGTTCGCAGACCGTCGCGGCGCTGCGCGTCCTGCTGCCCGGGCTGAAGGCCCACGGATACCGGTTCGCCACCGTGAGCGCCGCCGTCGGCATGACGGATCCGGTCCGCGGCGCCGGCACCGGCGACCACTGGCAGGGACTCGGCCTGGTCTACCTGCTGCGCGGAGGCAACCTGGTGCTGTCGGCGCTGGACTGGCTGCTGGTGGCGGCCGGGGCGCTCAGCCTGCTGCGTGCGGTCACCGTGCTGGTCGCGGCGCGGCGGCACCGGCGGGCCCGGCGCGCGCCGTGGGGCCCGCCGGTCACCGCGCCGGTGTCGGTCATCGTGCCCGCGTACAACGAGAGTGCGGGTATCGAGGCGGCGGTCCGATCCCTGGCCGCCTCCGACCACCCGGTGGAGATCATCGTGGTGGACGACGGATCCACCGACGGCACCGCCGATCTCGTGGAAGCGCTCGGCCTGCCCGGCGTCCGGCTGATCCGCCAACGCAACGGCGGCAAGCCGTCCGCCCTCAACACCGGTATCGCCGCCGCCTCCCACGACCTGGTGGTGATGGTCGACGGCGACACGGTCTTCGAGACCGACACCGTACGCATGCTGATCCAGCCCTTCGCCGACCCCCGGGTCGGTGCGGTCTCCGGCAACGCCAAGGTCGTCAACCGGGGCGGGCTGCTGGGCCGTTGGCAGCACATCGAGTACGTCGTCGGCTTCAATCTGGACCGCCGCCTGTTCGACCTGGCCGAGTGCATGCCCACCGTGCCCGGCGCGGTGGGCGCCTTCCGCCGCGAGGCACTGCGGCGCGTCGGCGGGGTCAGCGACGACACGCTCGCGGAGGACACCGACCTGACGATGGCCCTGTGCCGCGACGGCTGGCGGGTCGTCCACCAGGAGAGCGCCATCGCCTGGACCGAGGCCCCGGCCTCCCTCGGCGCCCTGTGGAAACAGCGCTACCGCTGGTGCTACGGCACCCTCCAGGCCATGTGGAAGCACCGGAAAGCCCTGGTGCGGCGCGGCCCGGCCGGCCGGTTCGGCCGCCGGGGGCTCGGCTACCTGCTGCTCTTCCAGACGCTGTTGCCGCTGCTCGGGCCGGTGGTGGACGTCTTCGCCGTCTACGGGCTGGTCTTCCTCCAGCCGGCGCGGGTCGTCGCCGTGTGGATGGGCTTCCTGCTGCTCCAGCTGACGATGGCCTGGTACGCCTTCCGGCTGGACGGCGAACGGACCGGGCCCTTGTGGAGTCTGCCGTTGCAGCAGTTCGTCTACCGCCAGCTGATGTACCTGGTGGTGGTCCAGTCCGTGTTCACCGCCCTGGCCGGCTCACGTCTGCGCTGGCAGCGCATGGAACGGTACGGCAGTCTCCCAACGCCGCCCTCCCCGACCGCGCCGGTCCCGACGCCCGCCGCACCCACCGCCCTCGCCGACGCCTGGCTGGCCGAGGCCCAAGCCGCGCACGCGAACGACACGGTGCTGAGCCCCGGCTCATACAGGGAGCCATGGCAACGCTGACCAGCGACGACTCGCCGACGGGTGTCCGGGCCGGCTGAGTCGGCAGCGTCAGCGCGTTACGCCGAGGCGTTCGAGGAGCAGTCCTTCACGGGTGGACCAGGGGCAGATCTCGACGACCTCCACCCCGCAGGCCGTCATGAGGCTCTCGGCGATCAGGGCTCCGGCCAGGGACTGCTCGGCGCGGTGCCGGGAGATGCCCGGCAGCCCGGCGCGGCGGCGCGGGCGGGCGTCGGCGAGCAGGGCGATGGAGGCCCGCAGCCGGGGCAGGGTGAGCTGTCCGCGCTGTCGCGGTGTCTTGTGGCCAGGGGCGCCGGCGAGCCGTGCGAGCTGCTCGAAGGTCTTGGAGCAGGCGAGTACGCGGCCCCCCGACACGGCCTGGGGCACGCCGGGCCCCGCGCTCAGGGACTGGCGCAGATGCTGCCGGACTTCGGCCAGGCGCCGCTTGGACGAGCCGGTGCCGCCGGGCAGCCAGTCCCGGGTGATCCTGCGGGCGCCGAGCGGCAGGGAGCGTACGACGCGGGGCTGGTCGCCGGTGCCCGAGGCGATCTCCACGGTGCCGCCGCCGATGTCCAGGACCAGCAGCGGGCCGGGCGCCGAGCCCGTCCACCGCCGGGCGGCCACGTAGGCCAGCCGGGCCTCTTCCTCGCCGGTCAGCACCCGCAGCCGGGTGCCCGTGGCCCGGGCCACCCGCGCGATGACCTCATCGCGATTGGGTGCGTCCCGGATGACGGAGGTCGCGAACGGGAAGAACTCGGACCGGCGCAGCTGCGGATTGGCGGCGACCGCCTCCGCCACCGCCCGCTGCACGCTCTCCACCCCGGCCTTGCCCAGACGCCCCTTACGGTCGAGCGTCTCGTGCAGGCTCAGCCGCACCTTGTGGGAGAACACGGGCTCCAAAGACCCGCCCGATCGCCACCGCACCACCGTGAGCACCGCGCT
>Ga0307517_10009087_pt1 | contig 14160 bp, 10 predicted proteins | sample 23_EM_MG_FD_194515 | JGI IMG/M metagenome (GOLD analysis project Ga0307517, IMG submission 194515) | Populus trichocarpa ectomycorrhiza microbial communities from riparian zone in the Pacific Northwest, United States - 23_EM | ecosystem: Host-associated > Plants > Roots > Unclassified | place...
AGGATCCAAGAAAGAATCTTATCATTGATTTTTTTCCACAAAGCATATTCATCTGGCTTGTTTGTTTTAGATGGCATGAAAATGGTTCCATTTATAAAATCCAGCTTGGATGTGGCTTTCAAAAAATCATCATGGTCCTGCACCATGTCGAGTAATTATCACCATTAAGAGGCTTTGAGATAAGCACCATACCTGTATGATTTGAATGGTGCAAGGAATATGGATTGTTGTTCAAGGGTTGTTGTTCCTCCATAATGATCGGCAGTAGCAAAAAAAAAAAAAATAGAAAGACTAGGGTATTGAATCTAGCTCTAATACCATAAAAAAAAAAAAAATTTGAAATATGTTCATATGTTATTATTACAATAGTAAACATCTACTTTATACAAAGGAGTTGCCATAATTATGCAATTCTATTCTAAGTAGTCCAAGTGTAAAAAGGAAACTAAAAGCAACTATAGGAAAATTACATTAAATAAAATATATTCTCTTTGAATGGCTATATATTTCTTAACAAAAGAAGCTAAAAGAAAATACATGGCTGGTAGGATAGATCGTAAAGACAGAAAAATGAAGTGTCCACATAAACGTGGCTTGACATCAATGGTGAAGGGGAGTCAAGAATCAGAGGTTGACGATGAAGCTTGTGTCCATCCAATGTTTTATAGATGATGAGCAAACAACATGATCATTTGTTGTTTCATTTCATAACATACAAGCAAACATCAATGATCAACCCATCCCAAAACAATTTTTAACTAGAACAAAATATGTCACGATTAGTTTTATTAACAATAAAAACTAAGAGGTGTGAGGGGTTTTACTGTGCATGAATGAACCGTAGCTCTTCTTATATTTCACTATGAATTTATGCATTGTTGATAAATGACAAGATTGACAGTTACAATATCAAAGTGAAAAATATAGGGAAAATAGGTGGCAATTTTAAAATTAGCAAGAAAAGTTTACTTTAGTATTGCATCTTTTCAATTGATAGCTTTTTGACCATTTAGTTTGAGTAAATTCAGTCTTGATATAAAATTTTATTTTTCAATTTTTTTAGTTCATTGTTTGAGAAAGGAGAGAGAGTTGATAGGTTTTAGTGTGTAGAAAGAAAAGCAATGATTGACACTGATTCCAACCATGAAAATGATTGATCTTAGTGTCAACAGTCTATTGATATGTTTTTTTGTTCATGAAATTACCCAAAAAAAGAGATCAAGCTTAAGAGATAATTTTTTTCAGTTTGGATTTATGTTCTTAGGTGCGTTTCTTGAGTTGGTTAATTGGTTTATTTTCATCATAGGAATTTTTTTAGGTGTGTTTGGTGTGGATTTTGGTTGAAAATTGCATTTTTAGGTCAAAAAACACCCTGCCCCATTTTCTGGGCACCCTTTCGATGGTTGGAAACGAGAAAGGCAAATGATATGTCGCTTAAGGACCCCTGCGAGCAAACATGCCCTTACAAGCCCAGACACATGCCCTTTTTAAAATGTGCTAGACACGTGGACCTGGCTTGCCAAAACTAACAGTGTCGTGTGTCTTTGCGTTTTTTTTTTCTAATTTTTTTTAATGAATATCTTTTTTATATGTTTTTTTAATTAATATTTTTATTTAAATTAATACCCCTTTCTCTTATTTTTTATACTGTTTATTTTACTTTTTTTTTAAATAACAATTGATGTTTAATTAATTTGTATGCATTTAATATTTCAAATAAATTATTATAATTTATCTATAACTTTTTTTCTTCTATGTTTTATATAACTAAACTTTATTTTCATTATGTGTTTGTAAAAAAAAAGAAGTTCTTCGTAAGAAAAAAATGACCTTCTAGATATACATAAAGCATGTACATTAAAGGAAAAAGTTGTGCTAAAATATCATACTTATCTATCTTTTACTTTTATAAAAATGATTATTTTTTTATTTTATAATTTGATCGATATCAAAAGCTCTTTCTTAGTTTATTGGTTCATATAAATTTGAATTCATTATGTTTAGCATAAACAATGTTTTTACATTTCTCAATTAAAACAATCATGATATGATGAAACACATTCATAATATTATTCTATTTTTTTAATATACTAAAAAATAACTTAAGATTCTACATGCGGTATTACATTAACAACTCTTTTTTTGTATTTATTAATGTATATAATTTTTATTTCATTTTACTGTAAATATTAATTTTTCAATTCATAGTTATATTATTTTGGGTGTAAAAAAAAACAATAACGAAACCTATACATTTTTTTTTATATTAAAAAATATTATCAAACCCACAACCAAACATAGTCAACTGGCTCCTCAAATCTATTTCCTAAAAATGCTAGTGCAAAAGACAATACATTCCTTTTACCGTTTTAGTTTCTTAGTGCTATTAGACTTTTGGACGCGAGCCCTCATGTTTTGGTCGATCAATCAGTCGAAGGCAAGCCTACCAAGAACTCGGTCTAACAAAATTTATAACAGCCCAACTTGAATTCTATGATAGTAGACGTACGACTACTATTTCCAACATTTAAATACGGCGAGCCAAGTTTACAGTTACAGGACCCCCACCAAGGAGGCATGGGTGATGACTGAGAACCATAGTTTTGAAATCCGATCCGGTAATCGATTCGGTCTAATAATTGGATCACGGGTTAGATGGGTTGACCCAAATCAACCCGGGTCAACCCAAAAAAAATTACAATGTTCGTGTTTGGTCGCTGTCATGTCTTACACGAAAAGACCTAAAGCTAAAATCCATCGTCCACTCTTGCATAGTCTTATCTTTATATGTCACTCTCCCAAATAAATCCAGCAGCGCCCCTATCCTAGCTGAAATTCAACAATCCACCATTCCCTCACCACAACAACTGCAAGCCTAGTCAATAGCAGCAGTTCCCACAACAACCACGTAGCAGCTCCACCACCACCACTCTACATTCTCTATCGATTATAGTCCTTTTATCACCAAATCACAACATCTATCACCAAATCACAACATCTATTGCCCTTCTCACGCCACCCAAATCCTCTCCCCATAGTAGCATTTACCAGCAATCCACAAAAAAACCCGAGCGACTAGCCACCACTTTAAACCGATAGTCTCTCCACCATGGCCCTTCTCCTCCACCTCTCAGCTTTTTTACACACCCCGGTTCAGGGTATGGGTTCTTTCTCTATTAATAAAGTCCCGGTGTGAACTCCCCTACTGATCTGACTCCAGCAGATTCTCGAGAAGCCAATTCTCCCTCTCGATCTACTTTACCAACAAGAGCTCTGAATGAATGAGCAACGAGTTTGATTCTAGCTATTCAAAGTCAAAGCAAAGGAAATAGAATATTCTATAGCTATATCCTCAATAGTCTCTCGCTCCCCTCCCCTCTAATCTGTTCTTATAAAGGCTGGAGAGAATTGTAACTGAGTTATAAAGTAAATAAAGAAAACAAACAGCACGGCTATTGAGTTATAAAGCAAAAAACAGCACAGCCGCTTGAATCTATAAAAAACAAAAAAAAAAGTAGCCGGGTCTCAGCCGGGTTTACCCGGGTCGACCGGGTTCCGGGTTGACCCGCCGGGTCGACCAGGTTTCGCCGGGTCAACTTCCCGAAGGGTTTTTACTTAGACCCGGACCGGTCCCAGGCCCGGGTCGGTCGGGTCTCGGGTCGACCTGCCGGGCCGGTCCGGATTTCAAAACACTGCTGAGAACCTTGCACCGGCATCTTTGCTTGAGGCATCTCCAAAATTATCTGACCAATCATAGCTTCTCCTTTTAAATTTCGGAATTCCCGACACTTGCAATGGTATTTGCCTTTTTCTCTACCCCCACCAAAAATCAAAAGAGAGAGGACTGGTGTTTAAATCCGGACATGAAAAGGGAGAGGCACGAGGTACGGAAAGCAATCTGACAAACAAACGGGAGTGATGGAAACCAAATGCTTTACAATATCACCATGAAATGAGCACTTTCTGTTGTAATCACAAATGAAAAGGAATGGTGTTTTCCAATACAAATCGCACCTCATGCCAACAATAGGTAAGGGGACTAAAAGGAAATCATAAAAGCAGCAGCAACTGCCGACTAATCCACATGACCGCACAAAAAAATTTACAGGGATCTCAAATGGCTCAATGGTGACGGGGCTTCAAATGAAGGATAAAAAAATAAGAAAAGGTGGAGAAAAAGGACCACATACTAGTACTCTTTGGTTCCAGGATCTATGCATATATCACAACCACAACTTGCAAAGAGAGTAGTCCCCCCATCCTTTTAAGATTGTAGAACGAGGCCTCATGGTTGTTAGATAGCATGGCTTGGGGACCGGCCAATGAGTCTGCACTGCTTGTTATATAGGATGGCTTGGGAACCGGCCAATGAGTCTGCACTGCTCTGGCAGCAAAGAAGAGATTACCTGCCCATTTAGTTGAATGAGCTCACCATCAATTCCACAACCAGTGGGTGTGTGCTTCCCAGCCTTTATCTTCACAGATTTTACCTGCACAAGTTTGAATTAGATGGTGTCAAGACAACTTGATTAATTCATTTATGAAAACATTTGCTGCCTCCTGAAGCACGCAGCATCCAATGGGGCGTGCTTCTTGTATGTACAAATGAATGCTTGAAATCACCCACAACCTCTGCATCTCTGAGAGTGAATACCTACGTAATCAGACCAAATACTGGCTAGTTTCCTTCTAACAAAACTCACATGTTGGTTAAAAAAACAACAAAATTCAACAGAGCCCTGCATGTATGGGCTAATTCCTAAAATATCAATCAACTTGATGCTTGGAGTTTTAGATGCTCTTAAAAGAAAAACTTGAATAGCAGATTTTATAAAAAAAAATTAAAATAACAACAAAGTGATCAAACAGGCAAGGCGCAGCGTGACACATTTTTCTGATCTAAAACAAGAGCATTGGATGAACCCAACAATAAATCAAAGCATTGGAAGAGCTAGCCAACATCAATTTTACAGTCATCTAAAGCCCCTTTGTATTCAATTAAAATCTTGAAATTCGTGCATACTTACATCATTGACAATCATTATGCAGCTAAATGCAATTAACTAGACTCAATTTGCTGCTTCATTTTATGGACGCAAAAGAATTAATAGGGGTACATGCTCTTACCTTAATATATTCAACATATGGGAGAGAGAGATGTTGACCCGTCTGCAATCGCAAGAAAAATCTTAGCAGCCTCCATCGCCCACTACCATGAACTAAGAGCATATCCATGGTGTTGTCATCATGCTCAGCCCTTGGTGCTACCACCTGAGAACTCTGAACAGTTCTGCAAGCATGATTGCAAACCAGGATACCAAGAAATTGTCCCTTTTTAAATTCCCATTTATCCTCAAGCCTGGGAATGACTTCCTTCTTCATCCCTGCTTCTATGTCATCTGATGGCCCTGGTAAATCAATAGGATTTTCCACATCCCAATTAGGTTCAGTGTCCCACTTTGGTTCCGCATCCCAAATCGGTCCAGGATCAGATATCGTCGAAGATATGTCCTCTCTATCATTCATTGAGGCATTTCCCCAAGAACACCGAGAAGGGTCATGTGTAGTAGTCAATCCAGTCCATCCTTTATCAGCCCTTGATTTTGACCTGGTCCTTGGCCAGTTTGGAGTTGTTGACAGTGGTAACTGTGGATGAATAACTTCTGGCTCTGACATGACATTTGTCCTCCCTAATGACAGGCGTTTTGCTTTTGGATCCAAGCCACGCACATAATCAGATGGTTCAGTGCTGGCATGGGTGCTACTGCAGGTAGTATCCATGTCCCCTCCAGACATTCGACTTGGAGTCATTATCGAGTCAATACTTGATAAGCTAGAGGCTCTGGGAATGCCATCTGTGTTAGATCTCCTCATCACATCAGTGTACAAGTCTGGCATGTCAACTATGTCTCCCTCAGCTGATTGTTTTCCTTCTCGATCCTCTTTTGATGCAGGAAGATATTCCACTTCGTAGCTGTACTTTGGCATGCAAAAGAACTTAAGAAATCCAGCAACAAAATAACGCAATGGACCAAAGCGTTTCTGATATTTCTCGGAAAGTTCCAACACTACACATGGGAAACAAGTACAAGTGAATAATAAAGATTAGTATCATGCATATGAAAATCATAAGGCATCTCAAGTATCATGGGTCTTGTACAGAAAGTTTTTGTCTACACTCTGTAAAGGTCAATATATTAAATATTATAACTGGAAAAAAAAACAATGATCAACCACCAGCTCATACTGTTCACTAATTTGAATAGATAATTGCAAAAGTGCAATCCAACAAAACAAACAAGGGTGAATGGCTCAATTTATTCTTACATAATTGGGCAAGTCTCCAATATGTCCCCATGTTTCTAATTTGCTTAGCTCTTGGCTTATCCTCTCATAATAAGAAATCAAGATCTCTAGACACAGCATGTACCAAATATGTCTCAAACATCAAGCACACACCCAGCATTGTAATCACTACAAACATTATAACAAAGCTCGTGAACATTTGAACAAAAATGGACGCAAGTGTTATAACATCAGGATTAATAAGATCTAATTATCTTGTTTGCAACTATAAAGCTCATAAGTTTATTTGGCTGCAGTATCAATAATGATATAAAAAGAATGAAATGAAACATGCTTAAAAACACCGACAAGACTGTTTTAAAATCTAAAATAGGCTACAAACCTGGATTTTATAAAGTAAACAGGAATTGCGCAATGAATTTTTTTAACAAATCTTGAAAAAGAAACAAAAGTATCAATTCTCTCACTTCTATATCAATTATTTCACATAAATATGTGTTTCAGAGGAACATTTATATGTACCAAGAATAGTTATACAAGGACATGGGTTTAAGAATCTTAAATTCGTTTATATGGTTTTTTTAGAAATAAGATCAGCCTATAAATTTTCATTGGTTGTTTCAGTGTTTCCCCAAGGATTAATTGCAATATTGTGAACTCACCATCACTCACAAAGCCATAATATGAGACTGTCATTCCAAAGTGTATAACACCAGACTGTATCCACTCAACAGCAAAAACATCTGTAGCAGTGAGACCCCCCTGAAAGCAACAAAAATACATCCATGGTGAGCTCACAAGCATGATATGAAGTGGAATTTTCACAAATACAGAAGTTTACTGAGGAACCTCATGAGACAACATGATTTCAGACTGAATGCACCTATGCATACACTCACATGCATGCGTGTGGATAACAGCAGCTTTTCAGTCAATACATTTGAAGGTGTGATGGGATACTAAAAAGCTAACACAATTTCTGAACTTCTTTTCTGTCATGCAAAAGGTTTTTACAGAAAAGGCGTTTACAGGGGAAAGGTGTAGCATTCTCACTGGCAAAACAAATAATTATCTTGGAACTTGAAAACTCCAGCTTGACTAGCATAATAGACACCAGCTTAGCTGTATCAGTTCCACTAATCAAGTTGCAGAGAAACAACGGGAAGGCTTCTAGTTCAAATAATTGGTAGAATTTACTATAGAATAAATGAAAAAAAGTCCAAACAACCTTCCAGTAGTAAATAAACATTCTCAAGAAATGATCTCATGCACTGTTGAGTTTGGAAAGAATTTGACCCCCCTTGTTTTTCCTATAGAACACCTGGAACTAATCTGGATTACATGCCACCTGAATCCAAACTTCTTGCCCTGGATGGCATGCTAAAAAATGTTTCTGGTCTGATGTGAATATTCCAATTGAAAACTCCTGTTTCATGGTAGGGCACCAGGAGTATCGAGATATAGAAAGCATATGTTGCATCACCTAAGACATGCTAATATAGGAAGTATGGGCTCGAAAAATACAGTAAAGAGAAATCAAGATTCAGGACAGCATGGAGTATTCACTTCTGTTTGATCTTTTCTTTATTTTTATTTTAAGGTTAACCTACTCCACCAAAGCAGTTACCAAGAAAACACCACCACAATCTTGAGTATCGAATCGCACTCCTTCAGAAGCCCTATTGCTGCTTTACCCAAAATGAAAAATCTATGGAAGACACTCACCCTACTACTTCATGCATCCCCACCCTCCCTTCCCTACCGATAAACATCCATTCTGATCTAACCCTGAAACAGTAGCTCCTTTCTCATCCAACCTGAAACAATAGCTTGAATTTGCTAGCTGCTGCTACAAATAGTTAGATAGTTGCACAATTCCCAGTATAAACGAGGATTGAGTGGAACATACAACTATACCTTGTACCACATTATTGCAAATGTACAGAAAGGTACCATAATACAATAGTGCTAAAATTACAAATTGAAAATAAATAGAGGCGGTGATAAAATAGGGAAGCAACAATGAGCTTTGGCCAAGGTTGATTTAGATTTAAATCTAAATCTGGAGAGTGGGGTCTGGCAATAGGCACCAGAAGTAACTCTCTCTCTCTCTCTCTCTCTCTCTAATGGTATAATTCATCCCACATAGCTCAAGCAGTTGGATGACAATAATTATTTGACCATGAAATAAGTAGTTAAATCTTATTAACTGAATAGAAAATCAGAAGCTATCCAGAACTGAAGCAAGAAAACTGCATGAGCTAGTGCTATGCCCCACCCCAACCACACACATGTGCAAGGTAGGTCCATCCCCAAGCAATTAATGGCTTTCATACTGAAAAATCGTGTTAAACAGTCTCAGTTTTGACCAAGGAAATTCACAGAAAAAAGCATTCATCTACGATAGACTGATAAAAACATTTCTGAACAGGATTTTCTAGCCATGAAAAAGAAAAATACCTTCACAATAGATATGGCAGCGGAAACTGGATCTCTAACCCCCAGAACAGTCCAAACCAGAGAATTATCTGAACCAGCAGGTATAATTCCAATTGGTATGGAAATTCCTTCTTTCTGGTTATCTCTACTAAGCAGACCATTTAGAACCTGCATGATTACAGAGGTCAAATAGCTTGTTCAACATACAGAAATAGACAAGTCACCAGATAATGTCACTATGCTCTCATTGAACACTGCCCAGATAATCCTTATAAGAGCAAATCATATTTTGCAACAAGTATCCTTGAGATTTGTAAAAAAATTACTTGCAAAATAATCTCAGAATTTAAGTTAGGCTTTCAGAAAAGGCAGGGAACGTTATTTGTGGGGTTCTTGCAAAAGTGCATGCATCTGTGAATGCATGACAGAGATGGAGGGAGGAGCCAAGGAGGGAGACCTGATCTCCATGAATGTGTATCCTCCAATCAATGACTAAGTAAATTAGAGTCAGAAATTTGGTGCAACCTGGCAGGGCTGCATAAACAGCAAAAGTTCAGCTAGAGAAGGACTGAGATTACAGTATAGAATTCCAAATAAATGAAATCATCCTCACCATGCAAAATTTTCCTCTCCTTTATACCCAAAAAAATCCTAAGTTCTGTGTAATTGTGTGTTCTAAGTTCCCTTCACTTCAACAGCATCTGCTATTGTTTACCAATATCTAACAAATTTTCTCTACTCTTCAACTATGGGCATTTTCATCAGCATGCTTAGATGGTGATTGATATCTAACAGCAAACAATCCCATTCTCGAACAAATAACTAATCTAGACCAGGCCTTTTCTCTTTACCACGAAAATCTGCAACATATTCATATCTACATAGTCAAATACAACAAGTTGTCACAACATTTGCTATTATAAATTGCCTTCAATTCTTAAATGCAGCTGATTTTGATGAAAAAGCCCAGCCCAGAAACCTGAAAAATTCAATAATGTAAACCAAGGCCCAACCTATGACTGGGAAAGCTCTGCTTCATTGGAAATGTTTTGATGCAGGAAAACTTGGTCATGATACGATGTAAATCTTTATCTCTTAACAAGTATCAGATACAAACCACTGCAAAGATCTAGATTTATTTACTCTTCCTCTCAAACAGATCTTGTTTCTTTTATCATGTTCTTCATGCCTAACTGTTAAATCATGAAAAGTAACTATCAAGGTCATTAAATCAAATCCAGGACAAGGGCATGGAGTGCATGGCATGGTTAAATGAAGTCCAAGCAGGTAAATTTTATTCATAACTGAACATTCAGTAACAAGAAATTAAAAATGGTTATTTTCATGAAAAGGTAAAAGACTGACCTCATTAATAATTCCATCACCACCAACGCATATAATCCCTGAAAGAATATGTAGTTGTCAGGGTAAAGATGAAAGATGTAACATGTTATAAGGTGATGCATTGAGTAATAATACCATCAGGACAAGTGCTGATATCAACAGTAGAAGCAAGATTTTTAGCATGGCCAGCAGATGTTGTTTTGACCACCTCCAATTTAAACCCTGCAAGCTGTCACAGTTTACACTTTCGAATATAAATGATTGATATCAATATATATCAGGGAAAAGTGTGCATTAATTCACCAAATGAAGTAATGCAAGAGAACAATCATACCAAAGAAGAAAAGAAACATGAAGTAAGTAGGATTAAAAAACAATGGAATATCTATTAGATATGTTTATCGATTTAGAGAGGTGATTCATGCTTTCATGGGCAAGTTGAGGTGGAGGAAGTAGAGTTTCATGCTTCATTGGATTATCGTGTATTGGAAATTACATGAAAACTGCGAGCAAATACCAAGAACAGTTACGGACCTTAAATATTGGTTCTACTATTCCATGGAAAACTTTAGTTGAACGACCATGTCCAGACCGTGGATTTAATATGACAAGCATTTTGGGAGGGCACTTGCACTTGAAGAGAAGCTCAGGGGGAGGGTCAGTGGGAAGCGACTCAGAAGAAGCTTGCTTTTTTGATGAAGCCAAGGGATGAGGCAAACAGTTAATATAGCATTGCTGATCAGCAAATCCACCGACCCATTGAAGTGCCTCTTCTATGCTAGAAGCCAAGAAACGGTAGTCTTTGCGAGTTCTTTTAGGTTTAATAAAGCAAGACAGCCCACGAGAGCTCTTTTTTATGGGATAAGAATGCACTGTAAAATGTCTGAGACCAACATTGTATGACACCTGTCAAAGCCACATGGGGGGGGGGGGTCATTGCTCTAGATCTCTATGGTAAAATCTTGAGTGCAGTTTTTTTGTTTTTGGAATGAAATGAGGATATTACCGAGATGACATGCTCAAGATGGAGCATATGAGAACCCCAAACTAAAGCCTTGCTTGTAAGCTTAGCATCAACTGCTTGTTGGTTGGTAATGTCAGCTTGGTCTTTAGTAGTATTGCTATGATAGGAGGAAGAGGCACTTCTCTTATCCAAAATGAGTTTCCCAGAGAAGACAGCATAGCCTAACAAATCAGAGTTTTCGTCTCCTCCTGCAGCTGCTCCTCCACCTATGTCTATTTTGAGCTCATCAATCTTGGGTTGGTTGAATGGAAACGGATCATCAGCAACGACCTCCATACTCCTCTTGGAATTGGAAGCAGCAGCCTTGAGCTTCTTGCTGCGTTTCTGTTTCTCAGGAAAAACAATTGGGGACGAGTGCATAGCTATTTGAGAGCACAAGCTCAATCTCCGCTGAGATTTATTACTATTGTTGGTAGTAGCAGTAGTAGCGTTGGAATTACTACCCGGATCATTCCTAGACACGGCATTCCCACTCTTGCTTGGATGCATATCTCTGCGTTTGTGTAATAGAAAAAGAAACAACAAGACAAGGGACTTGTGATGATTTTCGATACACTTCTGTGAACATCCGACAAATTGTGACAAGATTGGAATGGTTGAATTTCCCTTGGTAAAATTACTTATTTAATAAAAAAAAAATCAAAGAACTTGTAAGGAAAATGAAATCTCACACTCTCACATGACCTGGAGGTGATACGATGACGATGACCAATATGTAAAAAATCCAAAATTGAGAACAAGAAAGGGCACCAATCAATTCAATCAATGATCAGATCAACCTGCAAAAGTTCAATTCAATTCCTTGGGTTATTATTATTTTTTGTTACCTTTTCCGATTAGATTAGAATAGGGAAAAAGGCAACAACACGGAAAAAGAGGAACGAAAAAATTACCTTAGAATGATGATGATGTCTGTGAGATTGTCATCCTCATCTAGGCTCTACTGATGCGCTCTCGTCTCATCTCGTCTCAGGTGAAAATGAAGCAATTAGTATCATCAGGTGATGTGAGGTGAGGAAGACGAGGAAGATTCGTTAGTTGGTTCGTTCATTCAAGGCTAGAAAGTGGAAACTAGCATTCGGGTTCGGGCCCCTTTATTTCGGCCTCATATTATATTACCACTTTCTATTACCGGATATTACTTCCATGTTTTTTTTTAACAAACCTCAATTAAAAAAATAACCCCAATCTCGTAAGCTTGCAAAAAGAGCTTAATCTAGGTTGATAATAATGTTATTAGTTTGTATTTTTTTTTCTTTTACATCTTATAAAAAAACATATTTAATGTGTATCTTAAATTGAAGTTTATAATATAAATTTAAATAAAAATAATTTACAATAAAATTATGATATAAATTTTGTTTTATCGTGAAGGCATGCAAGTCCAAAACTATAAAAGAGTTTGAAATGTAATAAAAATAGATCAATTTAGAAAATTAAAAGACTAAAGAAAGCAAACTTACTAGATGGAATAATAATATCCTTATTCATATTGCTAATATTGTTAATGATTGATAGATAAATAATAATAAGCAAAGATGCAAGCGAGGAAAGGAAATGAAAAAAAATCAAATTTAAATAAATAATTACTTTATTAGTTATCGATGTTTACTTGTATAGATAAATAAATAATATCACCACATATTATAAAAATAGTAATAGTAGGCAGAGGTGGACAGGCAAGGTTGAGTGTATGGATTGATGATTTCATCAAGTTAGGTATCGGCTACTACACGACACAAGTAAAAAGAAGCAATGTGCACAAGGATTGTTAAGAATACAAAATAAAAAAGTACTCAACAGTTTTGGAAATGACTACATTCTTATTGAACAATCTAGGTAAATAAGTGTAACCAGAAAAAGTCAAGAAACACTAAACAATCCTAAAGAATAAGGCTTATTTAAACTAAATACTAAATCTTAATAGAGTAAAATCTTAAATAGAATCCCTTACTAAAACCTTAACTTTCTTTTCATTCCCCCCCTTAAACTAGCTCCCGACTATAATTGGTTTAATTCAAGAATTTGGCAAACTCCCGACTCCGAAGCCTTTGAAATAAGGTTGTCAAAAACGCATTTTTGACACGGCACGAAAAATACAAAATAAACTCGAATCGTAAAAACGGATCGTAAAATCGTAAGAAATTTTAAAATACATTAAAAAAATAAAAATTCATGCTTCAAATAAAAATTCCTACATAGTTCAAGGCTTCAAGCACCTTAAAATACATGTTTATTCATACATAGTTTAAGACTTCAAGCATCTTAAAATACATGGTTTAAATAAAATTCATACATAATTTAAGTAACTTTTCATTAATTAACAATTAACAAACTTAAAACAAATAATCTCTTGGTGTTCAAGAATATGCACATGCACCAAAACGTCATTTCTTTCCCTTTCTATCTTCACATAATTGCATGATAATTCCATGAGCATTAAAGTTGGGCAGAACAAACAAGATAATCAAGCAGATCCATATGCCCATATGCAATCTCACCACAGATCTTTTAAGCACAAGATATTCCAATTGCTTACTTGTTGTGGTGCATTATGACCCTTTAGGACTGCAAATCCTTCATTATCAAGAGGGATGTCAATAGATGGCCATTCTGACCGAATGAAAGCGCTTATTATCCCAGCATTTCCATTCTCGAGAAAGCCCGAGAAGATGATGAACACCGGTATAAGTTGAAGCAACATGGACTGTGTCTCAACAACCTTTAGCATGATTATTGATCAATCAACCAATAACAATTCAATAGTTGCATCCCATAGTCAATGAAAACAATCAATCACAACGGAAAATCAACAAAAATAACCTACTATCCATGTTTAACTAGTAATTCTCCTCTAAAACCATATTTTCCAAAAACAAATAATTCAACAGCTGCATGCAAAATCAATGCCAATATATCAATCAATCACATGGGTAAATCAATAAAAAAGAAAAACAAACACTACTATCAATTTGGACCAGTGATTTCACTCTAGAACCATATTTTCATTCCAGGATTTCAAAACCTTTTTTAAGCTCTAAGCTCAA
>Ga0307517_10009088_pt1 | contig 14159 bp, 11 predicted proteins | sample 23_EM_MG_FD_194515 | JGI IMG/M metagenome (GOLD analysis project Ga0307517, IMG submission 194515) | Populus trichocarpa ectomycorrhiza microbial communities from riparian zone in the Pacific Northwest, United States - 23_EM | ecosystem: Host-associated > Plants > Roots > Unclassified | place...
AGAAAAAAATTACAAAGCAAAAATTTTAACCAAGTCAATAGTTAAAAAGTAAAATCAATAAAAATAATTTTAGAAAAAACAAAAGAAAAAATAAATGAAAAAAAATTAAGAAAGTTGAAAAAAAAAAAGAGGGGGGAAGAATTACTGTGGATTACTGTTGTAATCCACAGTGATTTAGGTGTGGGGGAATTCCCCCACACCATTTAGATATTGTTGTAATATTTTATAATATAGTTTACTAAAAAATCATGTGTTAATGTAAAAAGACTAAAAAATAGGGATTGAACATGAAAAAAATGAAACTTAAAGGACTAAATTGAATATTTTTATGCCATTTGAACAAAAAGCACGTGAAATGTTCAGTTTCTTTAATATCAATCTTAGTCTTTGATCTTTCAGTTTTAGTTTTAAGAACAATATTAAATTACCTTTTAAAAAATTGGTCTATAATTCAATGCTGGGAAATTTAACGGAAAATTGAACGTACGAGAACATGCAAATTGAAGTAAATAAATTAAAAACCATGTCAATATAAATTGTAAGGATTTAATTGCAAATAAATAAATTTTAGTGATCAAAATGAAATGTTGTAAGAATTTCAGAGACAAATAAAAAATATTAGTATATATACACACACACACACACACACATATATCTATATATATATATTTTAATCATTCATTAAATATATTTCTTGAACTATTGATCTTTTAAAATAAATTCATTACTGAGTTTATCTTTTAATTATTTATATTTTTCTACGCAGGAGAGTTATGATAAAAAATTAATATTTATATGTAGTTAAGTTAATATTTATTTTTGCATTGGAACTTTCAAGCATTATATATATATATAAATACACACACAAAATCAATGAGGAATAAACTATTTTCTTGCTCCAACACGAGCAATACAGAGTGTCATCCTTGGAATTTTAGAATATTTAAAAAAATATTTGGTTTGGTTCGGTTTTGATTTCATAAACCTAAAATAGAAAAATCAAAAAATCAAACTGAACCGAAAAAATAAAAAAACCCAAACTCAACCAAAACCAAGCCCATTAAAAAAGTCCAAAAAAAACCCCCAAAAAACAATATAGTTTTTTATTTTTAATATAAAATAATCAAATCGAATCGAACTCAAACTGGTTGGTTGAGTTTTATTTTTAATATGAAATAATCGAATTGAACCTAAACCGGTCTATTTGAACTGATTTTAGTTCAGTTTTGGTTTTTTTCTATATTTTATAAAATTTGAGTTTGGTTGTTTTTATAAGTAAAAACCGAATAAAAAATAATCACCCCTATTTTTCAACAACAACAACATTTTTTCTTTCTTCAATCTTTTAATAAAATATATAAGATTAGATTTGGTTGGCTTTATTCTTTTTAGATTCTTTTTTAAAATTAGTTTTTTTCTTAGTTTCATCCCTCAATATTGAATTTGTTTGAAATTTATATTTGCTATTTTTAATTTTTTTTTCTATGAGGTTATCCTGATATCATGCCTCGAATATTTAGCAGGTTCAATAGAGTTGATTCGAGCCTTTTTTTTCATTGTTTTTTTTTTAATTTTGCCTTTTTAATATTAGGTTGATTTGAGAATTGAGATTGATAATTTTATTTAATATGTTTTCCACGAGGTTATTTTGATTCTATAACTAAGTTATAGATTTGGTATGCTAACTTCGTCAAAATCAGGTCAATATTTTTTGTTTTTTTTTTAAATTGTATTCTTTTTTATTTTCTTATTCAACATGTTATTTGATATTTATTTTTATTTTTATGTAATTATCTTGTTTTTATTTATTTTTTATTTCGTTAAAGATAAAATTATTAAGACATTTTAATAATATTATAAGATTATATTTTTATAATGTTGACAAATATTTATTTTTTACATTGAATTATTGCTAAATTTATTTATTTATTATCATTATCTTTTTTCTAATCATATTATTATATTAGGCAAACTTATTCATCTCATTCAAGTAGTTGACCGGTAACTACGATTTTTGTTTTAGAATATTTACATTATCTTAACACTCTTTAATGTTTGAACGAAAGTATATCTAACAACCAATCTAACCCCGCTGGTTTTAATTAGCAAGCAAATTTGCAACTCCCCTCATTCACTCCTTCCCCGCTACGAACAAACACCATCGTTATCATCGCTCTCTCAAAAACTCCACACACAGCCATGCAAGCCTTGCAATCCACTCCTCTGCGTTCTTCTCCCTTAAACCCACTTCACAAAAAACCCCACAATGCAACTAAATCCCCAACTCAAAGACTCTCATTTATCAAAGCATCCTCCTCTTCATCAACTAGTAATTCCACCGTTTCGGCTCCTAAACGAGAGAAAGACCCTAAGAAGAGGATTGTTATAACCGGAATGGGATTGGTCTCTGTCTTTGGTAATGAAGTCGATGCTTATTATGATAAATTGCTTGCAGGTGAAAGTGGGATTGGGACCATTGACCGCTTTGATGCTTCTAAGTTTCCAACCCGGTTCGGTGGGCAGATCCGGGGGTTTAGTGCACAAGGTTATATTGATGGAAAGAATGATAGGAGGCTTGATGATTGTTTGAGGTATTGCATTGTCGCTGGCAAGAAGGCTCTCGAAGATGCGGATCTTGGAGGGGATAATCTATCTAAGGTTTCTTTCATTTTTTTTGTTAGTTTGAATATTTTTTATGTTTCTATTTCTGGGTTTTCTGGGGTTTGTTGTTTTGCTTGTTATTTTGGATCTGATGGTTGTTTTTATTGTTAATTTCAAGAAAAAGGGAACTTGCATTGGCAATTTTGTTTCTATATATTGTAGTTGGTATTTTGATATAATAAGCCGTGTCACTACGAAAATGGTGAAGATGCTGGACAAAATCAATTAATCTTGAATGCTTCATTATGCTTTTTTTTTTTTTTTTTTTTTTGTAGAGAAAAAATATTTTAAAGTAATTTTGAATTGAATGGTATGTCGGGCCAGGTTGGATTTGGTATTTGGCTCGTTGTTTGTTTGTTTGTTTCATTGGTATTGAAGAAAGTATGTGTACTTTCGTTTGCTCAAGCCACATACTTGCTGGTTGTTGTAATGTATGTTTTGCAGATTGACAAGGAGAAAGCTGGGGTGCTTGTTGGTACAGGAATGGGTGGTCTTACAGTCTTTTCTGATGGTGTTCAATCTTTAATTGAGAAAGGGCACAGAAAAATTACCCCATTTTTTATTCCTTATGCTATAACAAACATGGGTTCTGCCTTGCTTGCAATTGAACTTGGTTTCATGGGTCCAAATTACTCGATTTCAACTGCTTGTGCTACTTCTAACTATTGCTTCTATGCTGCTGCCAATCACATTCGCCGAGGTGAGGCAGATATGATGATTGCTGGTGGAACAGAAGCTGCTATCATCCCTATTGGTTTGGGAGGTTTTGTTGCATGCAGGGCCTTATCACAAAGAAATGATGATCCAAAAACCGCATCTAGACCATGGGACAAGGATCGAGATGGTTTTGTTATGGGTGAAGGTGCAGGAGTGTTGGTAAGCTTGTGTCTATTTCTGTGCTAAGGATGGATTATCTGTAGATTTTAAGCTTCTTCATCTATTTTCCTCTTTTTTTTCCTCCTGTCAACTATATCTTTTTTTGACATTGCACCTGCATGTCATAAATGATGGAATTGAGTTCTACTTGATTGGTCATAATTTAATAAGATATTGCACTATGAGTTGGAATCTAGATGTTATATGAACGGAGTTGTATGGTTTGGCAGGTAATGGAGAGCTTGGAACATGCAATGAGACGAGGTGCACCAATCATTGCTGAGTACTTGGGAGGTGCTGTTAACTGTGATGCTTATCACATGACTGATCCAAGAGCTGATGGACTTGGGGTATCTTCATGCATTGAGAGAAGTCTTGAAGATGCCGGTGTGTCGCCTGAGGAGGTATCTCCCTTTGTTTCTGATGACCATCCTAATTTTGTGTTCTTTTTCTTCTTTTGTAGTAGTAGTACTCTGGTGGAATATATCGCAGCTGTCTTACATTTTAGCAGTGTGATTTTTAAACTATTGCATAATCGTTCCCTCTGACATTAATTTAATACTCGTACCTGTTATCTCTAGAAGTCCATCATCTGTAACTCTTGTAATGTATGGGATGTGCATCAATGCACACCATAGCGAAAAAGATAGTGGCAAGATACATTCTTTTAATATTAAAAACAATAATGTCAAGGTATAGGAGCTCCTTGTAGAAGTTATACACAAGTCTCGAATTCTCTGCAGATCCACTTAGTTGTTGAGTGTAGTCCTCCCATTCCATGTTCACAGGCAATTACCAGGGACACATTTGGCTCTTAGGTGTTGGCATGTCGCTGGTTGGGGTGGAGAGTCAATCTCAAAACTTCTTGTTGTGGTGTTGGAGCTACTCTCACTTTTATTCCTTAGGAAAAATGCAACCATAATACATGGACTTGTAGTTTTTATATCAAAGTAACTTATTGTTTGCTCAATGTCGTATATGACGACTCCTAAAATTGCATCCTGTATGCTTTAAATTGTACGTCCATTAACTAGGTGACCATTCAGCCATCATTCCTAAACTTGGTTGCGAACATGGTAGTTGATGTTCCATCCATGTAAACTACCTTCAATACCAAATGCCATTTTAACCACTTCAATTAGACCAAAAAAAAAAAAAAGAACACGAGATTTCTGTTAGTTTCTCATGTCTCTCTTCTCCCTGAGATATGGATTGTTTAAAAATAATTTCAAATCCAAATCCCCCCCCCCTCCCGGTTCTCCCACAAGGGAATGTCTTCTTATCCTTGTAATTTCCCATGCACACTTTGGAAAATCTTTCAGCATGAGGTGTCATTTCAAATTGTTGAAAACCCGCTAATGGGTTATTGGAGTTTATGTGTGTGTGTAAAGTGTTGTAGTTGGTTCTGAATTTTTTTTGCTGATCATTTGTGATTTTATTAATTCATATTGATACATGTGTAAAGGGCTATTAAGATGTTAAAAGAAAATTAGTTTGATTGTAATGACAGGGTTAGGTTATGACTACTTGAGTGGAACCCTGCTTGGGACTTGTTTATATTTGAATTTATCCTTCAGTTTATAATTTGAATCTATATTTCAAATTGTTTTGTTTTAAATGCATGGGAAATTAGGAGTTCCAACTGATGTAAATGGAGGAAAGTTGTGAGTTCATAGGAGAAGACAGAAGCCCCCCTTAAGTTATGACTGGGTTACATGGCTATTAGTTTTAAGTTACCATCTTAATGTCGTCATTCACATTAGCAGGAATGGGAAGTAAATATACATGTGATTTAGGGATATTGCCACTTTGGTTCTTTAACTTTTTTAAGTTAACAATTATCTATTTGAGCTTCTAAATTGTATAAAGTTTTCTAATTTAGCACTTTCCTCTACAAATTCCCTTTTGATCGTTGACATGATGATGGATTTGAATATTCTTCGTTAGGTATTTGTGGAACAATTAATTTAAGATTTTTTAAGTTTTTTAAATACTCAAATAACACAAATTGAAGTGTAAAGATTCAAGTGGAAATGATGAAAAAGTAGAAGGATGAAAGTGTGATTATCTCTCTAAATTAGGTCTTAATTGGACGTGGTTTGATAGCTGAGACACCTAGAGAAGAGTTAGAGATAAGGTACTCGTTGATAAAAAGTTCATGCACTGAGTTTGGAATCTTTCCCTTCTTCTGTACTTCTTCAATATATGAATGCATGGTAAAAATCTGTTGTTGAATTCTCTATATTAATTCTTTAGAATTCGAGACAAAAGTTAGGGATATGTACTTGGATGATTTAAAGTTAAATCATTTTGCAAATGAATTGGCAAATCACACCAAAATAATGCAAAATGTTTCTTTTAGTAAATTTATTTCACACTAAATCTGTTTTGTTCTGAAAGCATAAATCAGGAAAGAAGAGTTAGAATTTTCTTTTCATGGGGTCCTGAATAGCTGGAAAGCATATATTTGTTTAGTCTTTAAATGGGGTCATTTAATGCCATCATAAGTTTTGTTCTATATATATAAGAAGGCTGTTGTTTCGGTTGGTGCAATTGTTAGCAAATTAATCTAGTGCGTTAATTTTTCAGGTTAACTACATAAATGCACATGCAACTTCCACTATTGCTGGTGACCTTGCTGAGATAAATGCTATAAAGAAGGTATTCAAGAACACTTCAGGGATCAAAATCAATGCAACGAAGGTAATCTCTCTCCCTCTCTTTGAAGTTTGATTGTGCATGCTTTCTCCAAGACGTTCCAAGTTTTGAATGGAGAAGCCTACAATGGTGTTTTTTTCAATGGGTGGCTGACGTTGTATGCTTGTTCATTTTGTTTCAGTCTATGATTGGACATTGCCTTGGTGCTGCTGGAGGTTTGGAAGCAATTGCTTCTGTGAAGGCCATAACAACGGGATGGTTGCATCCTAGCATTAACCAATTTGTATGTGTCAGATCATTTCTGAGTTTTAATTCCATAATTTTGTGGTGCTTCAGGTGTATTTTTGTTAACTTAAATAGATGGTCTCGTGAATTAGACTGTGCTTAGTGCATTCTTTTCTGACTGCAGAATCCAGAGCCCTCAGTTGAGTTTGATACTGTTGCCAACAAAAAGCAACAACATGAAGTGAATGTGGGTAAGATGGCGAAAGCTTTCAATGTGGATTTTGATTTTCAATTGCTGTAAACCAGAGTCTGAAACTGCTCACTTTAACCATGTCTGTCTACAGCTATTTCGAATTCTTTTGGATTTGGTGGACACAACTCTGTCGTGGTCTTTTCTGCATTCAAGCCTTGAGCATCTGGCCTCTGTACATTTCTTTCCATGCATTCAAGCCCCGAGCATACAGCTTGTCTGCATTTCTCGGAGGGGATCAGTCTTGCTTAGTTGAGATATGCTCAAGTGTCTAGTCAAAGAGGCTTCTCCATCATTTAATTCGAGCATTCCAGGCGATTGTAGTTGTGTTGTAATAATTTTGAGTTGAGCAACAGCTTTAAGGTTTATGGATCGTTGATCTTATATGATTAATTTTCGTTTTTCTTTTCCTTTTCCGTTGTTGGAACTTTTATAATTTATCTTTATTATAAAAACTAAGCGAGTCTGGACCCGAGGCTAGGTGCAACTGGACAAGGCCTAAGTGTGCCTGGGTTCATCTTCAACCCCTGGTTCCCTTTTTTTTTTTCCTTCTTGTTATTGTTTTTTAGTTTTTTCATCTTTAAGTTACTGGTTAAGTGTACAAATTTAATACATTGGTTTTTTTTTTTAACCAAAAAAAAAATCATCATTAATTTTTTAGCGTGGGTGTATAACTTAAAACTTTAAAAGTTGATTTTTTCCCTAGTAAATTTATTTTACCATTAAATAATCTTTAAAAGATAGTAAATTTTAAACTATTTTGTATGTCTTGTATATCAAATTAGAAAGCTATCTTAATCCAAAACAAAGATTACTATTCATTATAATATTATAATTACTATATCACTTGTTTATTTTATTTTTTACTTTTGTTTCAGGGATAAGGTGCTCTTTTCAATATGATATAAATGTATTTTAAGGATTATGCGAGGTTATTTTGGTAATTATGTTTTTAATGCACAGTAAAATTACGAATGTAACCCTTAAATAAAATAATTCAATGCCTTTTGCACAAGGATATTTTTATATTTTCATATTTGATAAAACAATAGAATTACTACATTACCCTTACCATTTAAATTTTTAACCTTAGCTTTAGGAACTTGGTTGTAATTTCATCATGGTTTGCTTGTAATTATTGTTTAGTCCTAAGGGTATTTTCAGTTTTATACAAATATTAAAAAAAACAAAAAAGGTGTTGACGCGTGCCTCGCATGCATCAGCGTGTTGGTCTTTTTGTTACCTTCTTGCAACTAGATTCGGTGGTTGTAATCGTAATTCCGCCACATCATTTGATTTGTCTTGACATCTTCTTCTTTTCTAGATGACATGTGTATTATAATTTGGCGTGGTTTGGCTCAAAAATGTTTTTCTTTTCTTTTCCTTCTCTTTCTTCTTCGGATTGCATTCCAACCATGCAAAAAATCATATAATCCCTTCATTTTTTTCTTTTTTTGGTTCAATCCTTCTTCTCTTATTTGCAATTGTTTTATTTACATTGATTATTTCTAATTGGATTTTATTTTCAATTTCATCCTTGGTCATTTAAATTTTTTAATTTGTTTTTAAATTTGGTCCTTGTTTTTTTATTTGTTATTTGTTTTCGTTTGAATCGTTTTCTTGATTAATTTTTTTTTTCAATTCCATCCCTAGATATTTATTTTTATTTATTTTGTATGTCAAATTTGGTCATAATTCTTTTAATTTCTATTTTTTAATCATTTTCTTAATGGATTTGTTTTTTACAATTTCATCCCTAAACATTTAATTTAATTTCATTTTTATGTTGAATTTAGTCTTAATTCTTTTAATTGCTATTTTTTTATTGATTTTTTCTCCATTTTATCTCTCATATTTGTTTGATTAAGAAACTTGCTTCTTTGATTTTTTGGGTTTGCCTTTAATGGGGTCACTCCGATCTCATGACTTGAGTTATGGATTTGAAGGACTAGCCCGAGTTGACTTCTGTTTTTTTTAAAGGATTTTTTTTCAAATATTGTTTTTTGCTGGAATTTGTTTTTCACTTTCCTATTTATATGGTCATTCTGACTTTATGTCCTAGATCATGTGTGTTGATTTGTTGACCTGAGTTGACTGTCGGATTCACTCGAGGTTTTTTTTTTTTGCCTTGACAAGTTTTAAAATTTTATATTTTTAATTAATTGAATCTGGGTAAAAAATTTCATAAGATGCGATTTTTAGAGATTATACTAGGTTTAAAAGATTTGTTGGGTTTGCCATGTTTTTTTTCCCTTTTTCTAAATTGACGCTTTCTTATTTTTTATCCTCTTTTTAACTTTTTTTTTATTATTTTTTGTTTAATTCTAATTTTTTAAACTTTTGTTTTCTTATTTTTTTCGGTTTGATTCTATTCGATTAGCTCTCAACAATTTGTTTTTATTTCACCCCTACCATTTTTAATTTATAAATAATATATCATATTCCAAATGATTTTCAATTCCACTCCTCATGATTTTTTAATCTTTCAAGTTTGGTCCTAATTCTTTTAATTGTAATTTTTTTTGTCTGGGATATTTGTTTTTAGATTTCATCCTTATTGGGTTTTTTTCTGCCAAATTTTAGCCTTATTTTTTTTTTGTTCCTTTTCTTTCGCAAGTTTTTTATTAATATTTTTTCAACGATTCCATCATTCAAAATTAAAATGGATGACATCTAAGCTTCTTGATTGAACTCGGGTTCATGATTTAACAAGTTGTAAGTTTTTTAGATTATACCAGGTTCGGGAGGTTAGCCTAGGCTTACTTTGTTTTTTTGTTTTTGTTTTTTTTAAGCTGATGTTTTTTTTTTAAGCTTGACTTTTTTTTTCCAGTTTTTCTTCAATTAGGTTTAGGCTCGGGTGTGGGTTTTTTTTGGTTATTTTTTTGGTTAGTTTATTTATTGATGCTGGGTTTGTTTTTTGTATTATTTAAATTGCCAATTTAACCAATGACTTGGGATTTTTTTTTAACCTCACTATTTTTACATTAAGAAAAATTATTTGGCCCATGGCGACGCGTTGGCAACATATCTAGTACAAACCTAAAGTAAGAGGAAATATTATGGATTGTAACTGTATTTCTCTTATTTTATCTTATAAAAAATTCCACTCCAGTCATTGAACTTTTTTTTCTTTTTAATTTCACATTTCACATTGTATTTTATGGGAATTAGGTTTCATGATTTGCTTTTTATATGGTCATCAAAATATTGAAAAAATATCTCGATACTAGATTAATGCTTGATTTCACAAAAACAGATTTTGGTTATAGAGCTTGTAAAATAACTAAAATTCGGGGACCAAAATTGAGATTGAGGAGAAGAACAAGTCTTTTTTTTATATACTATTTATGGAGCACCTTTGTAACATTTTCTACTTTTAAAGTTTTGCAAATCTCGTTTTGACACTTTTTTTTTGGTCCAATACTTAATTTTACATGTTTTTTAGCTGTTGGATTGAAAGAAGAGAGAAAAACTCGCTGAAAAATCAAAAGCGAGAGAAAGATATTGATTCACCATATTTCAACATTAAAAAAGTTGTTCTTGGTGTCATCAAATTTCATTTGACAAGATAAATTTTATTTAAATGTTTTTTTATCCTTTATCTTACAAGAAAAGATAGATTGAGGTTCATAAATAATTGTTTTTTGACTTGATTTTGTGTTGTTGGACTAATTTTATGGTTTTTTAAATTGATAAATTGATTTATTAAGGTTGCAAGGTGTTTCTAAATGAAAATAAGCTAAAAATAGATTTTTAGAATAAAAAAACCTAAGTTTGATTTTCTAACCACTTATCTTTGAAGGTTGAAAATTGATAGGTAGATAACATGTTATCACCCACAATAAACAATTTATTTTTAAAAAATAAAAAATAAATAACATGTCATTTTTTTTAAAAAAGTTAGCTCTATAAATCCAACACATAATAACTTTTTTTTCTTTTGGGCTATATGCATGGCCCAAAGTCTATAGTCCATGCACCTAGTATTTATCTACGTTTCTTTTTCAATAATTTATTTTTATTATTTTAATATTCTATTGAGATGTATTATGAGAAAAAAAAAAACTTAACGTGATATTAAAAATGTTCAATTTTGTTATGTTTCTCAAATAATTTGAGTATTACCAACTTTTTTCAATTCTTATGTCCCTATTATGTAAAAATAAAAAATAAAAGATGGCTTATGAATATACAATAAAAATAAAATTACTTTTTATTTTTTTGGATAGATTTTTTACATTAATTTTTTTTTCTGCGTGTAAGGCCCATGTGTGAGGGAATGGACAATAGCTATCCCGAGCCCACAAACTACATGTCATTCCTGCAGTTTTTTTGGCTTCCCGCCAAAGGAAGGGCAACCCACCACCTCATTCCCGCCAAAATCAGAGTAGGGTAAGGCAAGGCAAGGCTAGGGCGCGAAAACAAAAGGAGTCCACATTCATTTTCCCCTTTTCATCTGGGGAAGCCTAAGCCTAAGCCTAAAAGAGAAGAGAAGAGAAGAGAACAGAAGCAGCAAAATCAAGAAGGGGTGGCTGTGAATATGGAAGACAGGAGCAGTCACAAGCGAGCTTTGTTGGATTTCTTAGATCAAAACATATACAAAGATGAGATCAAAGCCATGATAAATCACAAGCGACGCCGTCTCATCATCAATATCTCCGATCTCCACTCTTTCCAGGATTTTGGTCCCAGGTATCTTACTTTTTTCATCACATCAGATCTTTTTTCCACCAAGGTTTTCATTTCTTGATTATCCTTTCTTTAGGATTTTGCGGAACCCTAGTGAGTATATGCAAGCATTCTGCGATGCGGCCACCGACACTGCTCGCAGCGTTGACCCAAAGTACTTGAAGGAAGAAGAGCAAGTTCTTGTGGGTTTTGAAGGTCCTTTTGTTTCTCGCCGTGTCACTCCTAGAGACCTTCTTTCTGAATTCATTGGCTCCATGGTTTGCGTCCAAGGCATAATCACCAAATGTACCGTCGCTTCACTCTCTATAATTAATCTATTTTTTTTTACATGGGATTTTAACATATTGGCAATTGAAAGCTAAACTGGCCCTAACATATGAATGTGATGCCTTGTTTCAATACTTGGACGACAAGCATGATTTTCAATCTAAACTGCTAGTCTTCAATTTTAGGTTCTCTTGTAAGGCCAAAGGTTGTCAAAAGTGTTCACTTCTGTCCTCAGACTGGGAGCTTAACTACTCGTGAATATCGGGACATTACTTCTAATGTTGGTTTGCCCACAGGCTCAGTGTATCCTACAAGGGTATTGTCAAGTCCTTGACTTCTCTATTCTTTGCCATTGTCAAAGGAAGGTTTTTCATAGAAATTTATTTTCTTCAGGATGAGAACGGCCACTTATTGGTTACTGAGTATGGATTGTGCAACTACAAGGATCATCAAACCTTGTCAATGCAAGAAGTCCCTGAGAACTCTGCTCCTGGTCAGCTTCCACGCACTGTGGATGTCATAGTTGAGGATGATTTGGTTGACTGCTGTAAGCCTGGTGATCGAGTGGCTATTGTGGGAATTTATAAAGCACTTCCCGGGAAGAGCAAGGGCAGTGTGAATGGAGTGTTCAGGTAGCACCAACCTCTGAACTATATGCATCATCCCGTACAATGATTTTCTTTTTCCTCTTCATGGCATGCTGTTTTCTGGTTTGAAGCTTGACAAAGTGATTTTGATGAACAGGACTGTGCTCATAGCTAATAATGTTTCTCTGCTCAACAAAGAGGCAAATGCACCGATTTACAGTCCAGAAGATTTAAAGAACATTAAAAAGATAGCCGAAAGGGATGATGCATTTGACCTGCTTGGTAATTCACTTGCACCTTCAATATATGGCCATTCTTGGATAAAGAAAGCAGTGGTTTTGTTGATGCTTGGTGGAGTGGAAAAGAACTTAAAGAATGGCACCCATTTGCGAGGGTGAGTAATAACGTTTTCTCTGGTTGGCATTTTAATGTTTCTGATCAATACAGAATAAAACAGTACCCCGGTTACATGTACTTGTCTACAAGAGATTAGATTCCTTTTCTGCTTTCTGTTTTATTTAGAGCAGTTTCACAGTGCCAAGATTGCCTTTTGAGTCTAACTGACCCCCTTGTTCTTTTAGTGACATTAACATGATGATGGTTGGTGATCCATCTGTTGCCAAATCTCAACTTTTAAGAGCAATCATGAATATTGCTCCTTTGGCCATATCAACAACGGGTCGTGGTTCTTCTGGTGTAGGTCTGACAGCTGCTGTTACTTCTGATCAAGAAACAGGTAATGAGCCATGGTTTAGGCACTTTAGCATTATCTGGTAGTTTTTTACTTTTTAATCCGGTTATAATTTGTTTTGACTTTTACCAGGAGAAAGGAGGCTTGAAGCTGGAGCAATGGTTCTTGCTGATAGAGGTGTTGTTTGTATTGATGAATTTGACAAGATGAATGATCAGGATCGTGTTGCTATACATGAAGTTATGGAGCAGCAGACTGTTACTATTGCCAAAGCTGGTATCCATGCATCTCTGAATGCTCGATGTAGTGTGGTGGCTGCTGCAAATCCCATATATGGAACTGTAAGTGAAATATTTGCCAATCATGTAGACATTTTTACTGCAAGTTGTTACATCATTCTATTCTTGTGTTCAAATTGCTTACCTTAGCTTTTTTCTATTTTCTGAATGGATGTGTAGTATGACCGTTCAATTACACCAACGAAGAATATTGGACTTCCAGACTCTTTGCTGTCTCGTTTTGATTTATTATTTATAGTGTTGGATCAAATGGATCCAGACATTGATCGTCACATTTCAGAGCATGTCTTGCGTATGCATCGTTACCGTTCTGCAACTGATGGTGGTATGTGATATATCCTTTTCATTTAATAAAGGCTACTTTCACAAATGCTCATCAGGAGAAACTTGCAAATATAGGTGAGGCGGCGGTTGAGGGAAGAGAAGACAATGCTGATGCCGACTCATCTGTCTTTGTCAAGTATAACCGGATGCTGCATGGCAGGAAAACAGAAAGGGGTCGGAAGCGTGATACGCTTACAATCAAGTTTCTTAAAAAGTATATCCATTATGCAAAGCATAGGATTCAGCCTGAGCTGACAGATGAGGTCACTATGCTTCTCATATTTTGTCTTATGAGTTTTTTCATTCCCTTCTGTAAATTGCCAATCTTCCATATCTGATTCTACAGTTTAAAACAGAAAAATAACATTTTTCGTTGGGGAACCTGTGTTCCTTGCCTCCCAACCCACTTAAATGCAGAGTGGCTGTTTTCAAGCTAATGCTCACCCTTATGTCCACAGGCATCTGAACAAATTGCGACGGCATATGCTGAGCTCCGAAGTGCCAGTTCAACTGCAAAGGTTGGTCTCAGCTAGGTATTGGAGATAATTGATGCTGTTCTCATTCTTTTCATCATCTGATATGTTGCTTGTTTTTTGTAGACGGGCGGAACACTTCCAATCACTGCTAGAACC
>Ga0307517_10009091_pt1 | contig 14154 bp, 5 predicted proteins | sample 23_EM_MG_FD_194515 | JGI IMG/M metagenome (GOLD analysis project Ga0307517, IMG submission 194515) | Populus trichocarpa ectomycorrhiza microbial communities from riparian zone in the Pacific Northwest, United States - 23_EM | ecosystem: Host-associated > Plants > Roots > Unclassified | place...
TAAGATTTGCATATCACAACCTTGATGTAGATATTCAATGCCACGAGCCACCCCAAGAGAAATCTCATACATTTTCTCATTGCTTAGTGGGACGCTACCCTCCCTAGAAAAAATGTACTTTTCAAGAGACCCATTAGGCATGAACTCATATATAAGAGCACGCTTCAATCCCTCGACAGTGAAGCCTATAAGTTGCACGACATTGACATGGTGAATTCTTCCAATTATGGCAACTTCGTTGATAAAATCTTGTCCATTGGCTTTTGACTTGCCCAATAATTTAACTGCTGCAGAACGACCACTACAAAGCTTTCCCTTATACACTGAGCCAAAGCCTCCTTCACCCAACTTGTCTTTAAATCCGTTGGTTATCTTTTTAATCTCTGAGTAAGTGTACCTTATCGGCATGAGATCATTATCATGACTTTGCAAGAATTTTTCAATGTCTTCGTATATGGATAAATTAATATCGTCTTCGCCATTTATAGATTAGTAAAGTTAGGATACAGGAAGCCCACATGGGAATAGTAGCACATGATATATTACTGTACAGAGACATTATAAAAGGGTTAACATTTGAAACATATCAAAATATTTTACAAATATTTCATTGATTTTAGTGATGAGTATATGCATGTGAGTTACGTGGGAATTTTTCATTCTAATTCTTCCATTTCAAAAATTTATCGTCATGGCTCTTAACACTCTAATAAATACTTATGAAATTGAAAACAAAACTGTATTATCCATGCAAGTCTTATTAATACTATTTTTAATAATAATTGATAGTATAATTAATATCATTCTAGCCATTTAGAAAATTAATGGCCAACATAATAAGAAAAAAAAACTGATAGTTTTTATAAAATAAGATCATTAATGAAAAAAAAAATAGAAAAGTGTTATCCTAAAAAAATAGTAAATACTTTCAAAATACTCATGCTCTGTGTTTGATTAGAACATTTTCCTTCTAATGCTTTAAATTCATTGTTTATAATTGAAAACGAACATAGAAAGAATATTAGATACATTAATTTGATGCAAAAATAATATGAATTTAACCTAAAGTTAAAACTTGAAATATATTTAATGAAAATATATCATGAAAAATAATAATTATTTCTTAAGCTGTAATTGTTGTGTGCTAATATACATATATTTATTGTTTCACAATTAGCTAATAAAAGCAAAGTAAAATTCTTACCGATAAGGGCAAGTATCGTAGTGGGAAAGAATATGAGACAGCTTAGTTTAGTGTACATCCGGTAATCATAACAATAATGACCTGCCAAATAAAAAATGAAAAATAAATAAATAAACATGAGTGATATACCATTCATAATTTAAAGTAAAAGCATTATAAATTGTAAAATAATAGAAAGATGATAGAAAATGTAACTAAATTGGAATGATTGAAAATTATATCTTTATTTCATTTACATCTTGTAATTAGAGTAGAAGATTAAATTATTTTAAAAAAACTTCTATTGCTATGGGTAACATTGAAATGTACGTGATTGAAACTTGGATTGAAAAAAAAAACTTTTTAGGGTCTTTTATTTATTTTATTAAGAAAATAAATATTAGTACTCTTTCTGTAAAATGATATAATTACATAAAATAAACTAGCTTACCCCCATAATTAGTTCGACACAATATCCAGCGGATATCTATAATCACCAAGAAAATATGAATCAGCGTGCAAATTAAATCTTGATGATTAATTAAAAACAAAAAACCTCATTTGCGCGAAGAAAATTCGTAAAGTAAATGTATCGTTTTGTAGAACATATAAGACCGTAACAGTGCTCACCCCAAAAAACAACGTCTCCCACCGTCTCAAAGTGTACGGCTGCATTTAAAGAAAAAAGAAAAGGTCACCAGTTTTGATATTTACAAACTTATAATTTTAACTGAAGTGAACAACATTTATTAAAATATAAAATAAACGGAAACCAAGCAATATTGGAGCATTACAATATAAAATAAAGCAAACATGGTATGCATAATCATAATACAGTACTTGAGGTATGCTGATATATATATATATAGAGAGAGAGAGAGAGGAATACGTACGGTATGTTATTGTAAAACTGTTTTCTTGTGAACAATTGTTCAGCACGGTGGCTTCATCAAGGTTGCAGCGATTCTCTATTCTACAACAGAAAGAGAACCATGAAAGCTCGAACCCATATACCAAAATATCATGGACATCTGTATACGACATATTTGTCATATTTTCTGGCACAGGATAAATCAAATTTATACGGCACAAGTCAGGTACATCCTGGATGTGCCCATCAACCATGACATAGGAATGACCTCCCATATTGACGTCACAGCTGGGAGAAGAAATACTGCTAGACGAAGAAGAATTATATGCAGTACCACTACCATTTTTGCAAGAAGAAGCATCCATAATATAATCTGGAGGATTCAGCATTTGATTTTTGCAACATAAAAAAGTTAACACAGAAATGTCTCGCCACTTTATCTCATAATAATAATTGCCGTCCGCAGAGCGGAGCAATTCTTCTGTAAAAGAATGATGAGGGATGGAGAAGCAATCATCCTTCTGAACAGCAGCATCCACAAGTCGAATTGTGAAGTCACTGTAATTGATTGCCTGGACATAATACTTTTCCATGTCCAAGTATAAAGTTGGACGATCGTTGTTTTCACAAGCAAGTTCATAACTTTTGTTGCCACAGCTCTGGGATCGGTATTTAGTCGAAAAGGGTAGCTAATATTATGGATATTGCCACAAGAAGAAGGAGCGCAGTAATTGCTGGTGTTCTTTGTAGCACTGCAACTATGGTGGGAGGATAGGATCACTAGAAAAGGAAGGGCTGCATATGCACCGAAGAGGTGCCTGAATACTCTACTGAACATTGAGAGAGAAACTTTCTTTGGGAAACCAAATAATGTGCTTTGTTACACTTTGATCAAAAGATATAAATATATTATGCATACCATCTTGGATCAATACGAAAGGAAATCAATCAATAGCCACAAATTAAAGTCTTCGAGTTATTGTCTACACTTACAAAGTCAATCTTGGACCCATTCTCATTATGCATGTAGCGTAAGAAAATCCATTCAATATTTTTCAAATTTCTAAATGAGATGCAGACGAGCCCATTCAATATTTTTGAAATTTCCAAAATGAGGAGAGTGCCTTGAAGTTTCCAAGTCAATAAGAGAAAAAAAGCAAGGAAAGAATGTGGTGCCATTCAATATTTAAATATAGATATAGTAAGAATCAAGTTGCAAAACTGTACGTAGTTTTGCAAAACTCAAAGTTAAAATAATTACGTTTTTTTTTAAAAAATAGATATTATCAATGCTCTTTCTAGTACCGCAAGGATAGTTTATATGATATATTTTCGAGAAAAAATAATTATGTAAAGGTTATTTATGAATGGTTTGTTTTTGTGTTTTAAAGTATTTTTTTTAATTTTAAATTAGTTTTTTTTTATATTTTAAGATTATTTGAATATACTAATATTAAAAATCATCATTATTTCCATTTGCCTACCCATTTAATTCGTAAGGCTACCCTTGAACTATTCCGACAATGAGTGAAATACCATGTGCCTTGTCTCTTGTGCATTTATTGTTACACAATTTCATCAACTACAATCATAATAACTTCGAAACAAGACTTTTGTTCTTTGTACTCTCTTAAATTCATAACAATCTTTGACAATTTAAACTTGGCATTGGACCCTTAACAATTTCAATCAACAATCTTTCAAAGTCAGAATTTAAACCTTACAAATTAACTTGTCAAGTATTTGTAGATCAAACAATTTCAACTCAATGATTTATAGATCTAACGAATTCAAAATGAAAGTGATGGTACTCATCTATTCTTAAAATATATGAAGAATAATGCGCATTTCGCGTGAAAAAAAGTAAGGTTAAGTCCTGTCTATATATAACTATTAAATAATTAAAGAAAGATCAATATTAAAGTTAATACATTTAAAATAAGATAATTAACTTTAGTTTATTTTTAAAATATTTAATATCACTAACTAATTAAGTAATTGATTTTTAATAAATTTTTATATATAAAGCAGAAATTATCTACTTAGTTAATTTTAAATACTTTAAATTATTTTTATCTTTTAAATAAATAAAAATCAGCATAATATTGCAAAATAATCCTAAAACCCATGATCCAAAAGTTCAACTACTATTGCAAAAGTGAGGTTGCAACATTGTTTTTTTTTTTTTTTTTGCTTCCACGTATAGTATTTGCGGTACCATATACAATTGAAGCAATTTTACAACAAATTTGCATAATTTTCAATGGAGGTTGCATTTCTAAATTAATTTGGAATGATGGTACCGTTCCTTTGGTTTAGATTGACATCATAGTATGAAAAGCAAGCGTAAAAAAAAAACATGCATTTATTTTCACAGATGTAATTATTCAAAACAAATATTAATATTATCTTAAAAAATCTAACCTTATTTGAAATCTATAGCATCACCATCTTGGATCAAAGACTTGGAGATATTGCATGGTCAAAGTCAATGGCAAGAAGAGCTACCACCAAAAAAGGGGAGGACCTCTTGATGGCCTACACTTCCATAGTCAAGCTCGTCTCATTGAATACTTGGAGAATTATGCGCACAGATGTAAGGAGTCTTAGCTTGAGGTTTCCAAGTCTTCCCTTACATAAAGGTTACGACATATCGTCCTATCTTTTCTTTTCTTTTCTTTAACGCGGAGTTGCTGACGCAACAAACTATGGCCCCGTCGATTGTTTTACGGAGGAAAACAATATCTTAATTTTTCAATGATCGTCGATGAAAAATATGTTTGAGTTAAAAAAGAAAACTTGTTTTTGGTTTTATAATTTTTGGCTAAATATATTTTCTAGAAGTTACAAATAAAAATATAATTTGTTAAACGAATGTCTAGAGGCTTTTTCATCATTTGATCTTCTTTTTTTAATTATAAAGTATATTTATATTAAGGCAATTTGGTATTTTAATAAATATAAAATATTATTTTTAAAAATATTATTATTCTTTTATTTTTTAATAAAAGTTTTTGATCTACCAATTTGTTATTTATTGCATTTTAAAACTATGGTTTCTGAAAGTGTGGTGGTGAAATTGTATTTTTGAAAAAATTTAAAATTATTTATTTTTATGTTTTAAAAATATTTTTTATACGTTAGTATTAAATATAAATTTTTAAAATATATATATATATATATATATATATATATTATTTTAATATATTTTTAAATAAAAAATATTTTAAAAATTCTTATGTTGTTCGAGACCATAACAGAAGAAGATGTAGATACAACATTTTTTCACTCTAGTCCTACATTTTCCACATAGACAGATCTACCTTCCATATTAATACCCTTTGTTCATATCCATAAAAATCAAAGCATGAAACTTGACCCATATGTTTTTCGTTGACCCAAAAAAGTGAGATTGTCGCTATCATCCTTCCACTCGACACCTGCATATTACTTTGGATTTCATTTTCTTGGAGTCAAAGTAGCATTTCTCGACTTCCTTACCCATCTCTATATCCTCTTCAAAAAACAGAAAAAGAAGGGAAATTAATGAGGTTATACTTTGCTTCATCTCCTAATATTCCAGATTCTTTTATTGGATATAAATTACTTTTAAGTCATAATCAAGAAAAATCTTCAAATCGATATTCTCTAGAATACAGAGCAAGAAAATCAACGTATTATCTCAGAAGCTGGCAAAACCACTAGTGGGTGTTTTGTATCAAACATAAGGCAAAAGTAGTAATGGGGATCATGCAAGTTCTCAGAAAATAAGCACTTGAACATTGATAGATACATAGAAGCATCATCGAATAGGAATTCCACGTCAGGTTACAACAAGGCAATCTAATCCAGCTCAACATGACCAGACAAAACATGTTGAGGTAGATAAATACGCCATCAAGGAAAAACTCAAAACCAAGATAATTTAATTCTCATTTGTATAATCTGAAGAACAGTTAACAGATATACTAAAGTAATTTCCAATAAAATCTTTTATAGCTCACTTGGCAAGGAGGCTATTGAAGATATCTAACATAGAAAACAAACCGTATAGCAGCAACAACAAATACCTATACCAGCCTTCAATCTGACCTGATTAAGCTCCATAAAAGGCCAAACTAAGAGAGTAACCAGATTCGATCTGGAACACCACCATGGAGAACATGGTTGATGAGAGAAGAGAGGGCTTAAAGTTTCCATCATGAAAACCTGGAAGCCTCTTCTTTGAGTTCGGAAAGAGAGGCGCTGGAGCCTGGATGGATGTAAGAACGACAGGAATATCAAACGTTCACCGCCTTTCGTACAGTCTATTCACTACCTCTCCTCCAAAATATAAGGTCTCCTGCTTTTTTAGGGTTAGACACCGGTAGTAGACAACCAATAAACAGCACGATTTCTCTTCATTCAGGTGAAACAGAAAATTATTTAACAGATACTCGACATTACCTCTGTTAAATATATATTTTTTCTTTATTAAAAATAGAATAGTATTTTCAACTTAATTTTTATATATAAAAACTCATTTAAGTTAAAGTAAGAACAATAATACAAATCGATTGAGGAAAATTCTAGCCTCCTTCTCTTTCATGTTTGTATTTATTTTTGTGTTAATTGAATTATTTCAATATGATATCAGAGCTGGTTTTATGGAACGGGGATCCCAAATTTTTTTGGGGTGATATTTTGTTTTTCGTTTCTGCAAAATATGGTATTTTGACTTTCCTTCAACTTTTGCAATTTGATATTTCTGTTTTGTCTCTGCAATTGTTTTGGTATTTCGTCTTCTGCAATTTGTGTTGTGTTTTGGAGTAATCGTATAATTTCAAGAAGATATTTGTTAACTATTTGTGATATCTGTTCAGTTTCTGCAATCTAATACTTTGTATTTCGCTGCATTTGCATTCTGGTTTTGTTTGTTTGTTAATTATGACTACCGAAAAAGATGATTCGCTTCAGTATGTGAGTGTGAGGTTGGATGGAAAGAATTATTCGTACTGGAGTTATGTAATGAGAAATTTTCTTAAGGATAAGAAGATGTGGGCGTATGTTAGTAGAACTTATATTATACCTAAAAATACTGAGGAGGGGGATGCTGTTTTGATAGATACATGGAAAGCAAATAATCCAAAAATCATTACATGAATCAACAATTTTTATAGGTACGCAGTTGGCGAAGTATGAGACAACAAAGGAGGTTTGGGATCATCTGCAAAGGTTATACACGTAATTAAAATTTACAAAACAATATTTGTTAGAGAATGACATATGAGATTTTAAAAACATATTAAATTAATATTTTTAAATATTATTTTATAATTTTAAGGTGTCAGAACCTTTTGTTTTTAGTGTTTTTTTTTAAATAGAAATATTTTATTGTTTTTATTTGTTTTAAATTAATATTTTTTTAGTATTTTAAAATGATGATGTTAAAAATATTTTTAAAATAATAAAAATATATTATTTTAATATATTTTATAGTAAAAAAAAATTAAAAAACAATTATAACCATCTCTCCCAAGCAACCCAAGTATAAAAAAATTTGAAAAGAAATATTGTTTAATGCATTATAAATTAAAAGTTATTTTTAAAAAATACCACCGTAGCAAATGTGAACCAGAGAGCAATCACAAAATGATATGACATGACAGGAAAGCAAGCTGCAGACGCGTATGTGATGTCAGAAGCAATGATTCGCAAGATAAAATAATTTTGCAAAACAGTAACAAAAAGGGGTTCAAATCTCATCTTTTTTTTATTATTATCATTTTTTTTTTTAATCTTAGCTCTCTACTTGTATTTTCCTTGTTACTGTAAAAGCTCATATTCGCGTGTTAAAAAACGAAGCTGGACTAATAGCTTTTCTTTTGTCTTAAGTTAGTTTATAAAAGACGACAACAAAATACATAATTTTAGTTTTGTCCCCCTGTTAATAACATTTGTAGATAATAAAATGTAGGTCATTAATTTAAGGTCATACATATATAAACTTGTTCAATATGTCACCTAATTTTAGAGACCAGGATCAATTTTTTCACAAAATGATTGAAAATTAAATTAGAAAAAAACTAAAAACAATTAGGATAATTAATGAAAATTATAAAGATAAATTTAAGATAAAACATATAGTAAATGTAAAATTTTATAAAAAAAAAATGTTGTAAGGGTGATGTTATTCTTTTCTTGAGTACAACCATACTCTTAGTTGAATCTCTCGAAGTAATGCACATTTTAGAATTTCTTGTTTTTTTTAATTAGTAGATGATGACTCCTAATTTTTCTTGATATATACTTTTCCTCTCAATTTTGGAGAGCCCTCACCCGACATCACAAGGTAACAATATCTAAAATATTTAATTTTTATTTATCAAAGTCTACTTGCCTAAAAAAAAAAAAACCATTACAATTCTATAAATAAAAAGGAGCCCAAACAGAGAAGAAAGAAATGGAAAACAAAAATGTAAGGAGTCTTCCCTTGAAGTTTCTAGGTCAATAGAAAACAACACAGCCAGTTAATTAGAGAAAAGGTGTCTTTCATGTCTGAGCCCCATCACGTAGAAAACAATGACAATATTGAAAATACATAAACGTAATTTCAACAAAGATATTTTTATTTAGAATTTCTGAACCTTATCTTGTGCCTATATATATAACTTAAAAGTGATGAACATTAAAGGTCATGCGGTTGACCTTCACCTATATATATAACTTAAAATTTTCTAAACATGTGCAACAGTGACTGGCAAGATCTTGAAGGCAATTTCAGAGTTGGTTCCTATAATTCTAGAACGCATAAATGGATCAAGCATGTGGGCACTTTTCTACACTGCTAAAAAAAAAATAATTCAAATGAAGTATATATCATGCTGAAACCAAAACCGGTAACAAGTTTTGATAAATAAAAAAATTAGAAAAAAAATTAAAATATGTGTGTTTTGAAAATAAAAAAATAATCCCAAGAAATTATAATGGAAATAAAAAAGAAAAATTAAGAAAAAACTACGCAAAAAAGTATTAGTGTAAACCCTGATTAAAAATTAGTAATGATATTATAAAACTATAGTAACTCTGTAAATGAAACAAATGATGAAAAGAAAAAATAAATATATTTTGGCATAAGAAAATGGTCCCAACTCCTAAGAACTTAGTAAAATAATTGATATTGTTCTAGCAATGATTGAATAAAAAAATTCAGATTTTGATGTAAAATTACCAACTAACTAGTTTTTCGCTATCAAACATAACTTTTAATCCACCGTTGAATTGAGCTGAAAGTTTACAAGAAATCTTCTAACACAATGCTCTATTTTGGGTTAAATTTTAAAGATAATCAAAGTTTTGAAAGACCATGCAAGAACATCAACAGACAAACAAAAAATAACATGTAAGCTCATTAATGATATTTTCATAAATAAGCTGGAAAAACTAGAAATTTAATTTTATTTTTTAAACTGTTGGCCAATGCTGAAAAAAATTAGAAAAGATTAAAAAAAAAAAACTTTAAGAGCTTCCTCACTAAAACTTTATAGAGAAATCAAGATTTAAGACAATACAGAAAAGAAAGTAAGTAGTGAACATTTAATCGAAAAGGATAGCTAATATTATGGATATTGCCACAAGAAGAAGGAGCGCAGTTCTTTGTAGCACTGCAACTACGGTGGGTGGATAGGATCACTAGAAAAGGGAGGGCTGCATATGCACCGAAGAGGTGCCTTGATACTCTACTGAACATTGAGAGAGAGAGTTTCTTTGGGAAACCAAATAATGTGCTTTGTTACACTTTGCTCAAGAAATTTAAATATATTATGTGGTCTTGATCAGAACAATACTCGTCTACCATCTTGGATCAATACGAAAGGAAATCAATCAATGGCCAAAAATTAAGTGTTCGAGTTATTGCATGGTCAAAGACTCACTGATAAATTAATAATTAGGAAATTGCATGAAGAGCTCCACTTACAAAGTCTTCGAGTTAGAGCATCAAGACCCATTCTAAATGCGATGAAGACGAACCGAAACAGAGAAGACAAAATGGAAATAAAAAATGTAAGGAGCCTTCGCTTGAAGTTTCCGAGTCAATAGCAGACAATCACAGCCAATAAGAGAATGTCTCTAAGATCCACTCCACTCATTTGCAGGGGAAGATCCCACTCTGATTTGCAAAGCCTTCAAGATGCCATCACCTTCACTTCATTTGTTACTTTTATGCCAGGAGGGAACGAGAAGGTGCAAAGAACACTTCATGATTTCTCAGAACTCCTCCCAGACCTGCGCCCATATTACCTGGTTTTCCGAAAGCTGATCCATCCGTGTTCCACTTTATACTTCCCATTTGTTTTTGAAAACAATACTCATCCTCAGACTACGAATACCATCTTGGATCAATACGACAGGAAATCAATCAATGGGCACAAATTAAAGTCTTCGAGTTCTTGCTTGGTCAAAGTCTCACTGATTAATTAAGAATTAGGAAATTGCTTGAAGAGTTCCTGCAAAAGAAGGGAGGACCCCTTAAATTTTAAATTTGTTTTATTTGTTTTATTTTTAAATTATTTTGATATACTGATATTAAATATAAAATTTTTAATATATTTTTGTGTTGTCCAGCTGAATTATGTTGTGCTGATCGCAATCACTTCATTTGATTTATTTGTTAGAATGAGCTGTCAAACATGCACCAACTGGATTAATTAAATTGTGTTGCACCGACTTGGTTAGTCAAACATGTACAATATAAAAAATAAAAAAAACAAAAAAAAACATGTACAATATAATCAACATTGTGCTAGAGGAAGGGGTTATAAATTTATTGTGTTTATGGGAGTGTGGTGGTGAAATTGCATTTCTGAAAAAATTTAAATTTAATTTTTTTATTTTTTAAATTATTTATTTTTATGCTTTTAGAATATTTTTTATGTGTTGATGTTAAATATAAATTTTTTAAAATATATATTATTTTAATATATTTTTAAATAAAAAAATTTTAAAATTTGTTATGTAGGTTCAAAACCATTAGAGAAGAAGATGTATATACAACATTTTTTCACTCTGGTCCTACATTTTCCACATAGACAGGTCTACCTTTCATATTTATACTTACTCCTCGCATTTTTTTTATTTACTTTCCTTAGTTCATATCCATAAAAATCAAAGCACGGAGCTTGAACCATATGTTTTTCGTTGTTTTTTTTATTTAATTTCCTTAGTTCATAGCCAAAAAAGAGAGATTGTTGCTATCATCCTTCTACTCGGCACGACACGTGTATATTACTTTGGATTTCATTTTCTTGGAGTCAAAGTAGCATTCCTCGACTTCCTCATCCATCTCTCCTAAAAAAATAAAAAAAAATAATATTAATAACCTTATATTTTAAAAGGTTATTTAAAAGTGTAGTTGCGATTATGATAAAGTTTTATTCCCCTACTCAAATGAAAGAAAACTATCAGGCGCTAGTGGGTGTTTTGTATCAAACATGAGGAAGATGGAAAAAAGATACATTAAACCGTATATTCTCGAAGTTGAATAAAATTTAGATTCTAATATCTCTATCAGTACATCAGTTTAATTAAATAACATTTTTCTTCAAAAATATTTTAAGGAGGAGTTTACCAAGACAAAGTATAACTTAGATCATACAGTGTTTCTTAGATATAGAAAAAGAAAGGTAACAACTTTGATAATATATCTTGATGATACAAAAATTACAAACAATGATGCAGAAGAAATTCAAGTACTTCAAGAAAATATGACAGCTAAGTTTGAAATACAGAACCCTGAAGGGCTAAAATACTTCCTAGGCAATGAGGTGGCTAGATTAGCCAGAGACATTCTTAGGAAAATAATAATAAACAAAACTTTCACAAGACTAGCTTCCAAGCTACTCATTCATTCCCAACAGAGTTACAATCTTTAAAGATTAAATGGAATTGTTCATAAAACTGTCAATCAGCAAATTCGTTGTTAACAGTTCTATCAAACTCTTGAATAATGCAGCAACTTTTGAAACTTTACTTGCCCAAGGCTGTCTGGGATTGAGTTTTCAAAACCATGGTTAGCATCTAAGACCATGGTATTGAAAAAGCATCAAATTTCAGCTTTATCAAAACCAAGGTTTTAAGTTTATTGAGTTTTCAAAACCATGTTTTTGAAAGGGTTACCAAACATCTACATACCTCCTTCTGACTCCACCTGCTTTTCACAAACTCAATTACTCAACCACAATACCAAACAGGTACTAACAAAATTATCTTTGGTTGTACTTTTGCATTATGTGGAGTGATGATACAAAAGATAATCAAATACACTCACAATTACAGTGTACCAAATAACAACTGAAACAACAGCATCAAATAAACATCATACCTTGAAACACCTTTCCATTAATTTCAACCTCGTATGATTCCATGACCTCTTGGATGGCAGCACCAACATCACATAGACGCACATCAATCCCTGATTCCTAAAAAATTAAATAAAAATCAATTCTTAAGCACGAGTTACAAAGTCTTCTAGAGTGGTTAAGGTTTTGAAAACAATTAAAAGAAACTAAATGAAGTCCTTAATCCTCTCAAGGAGAAAAAGCTTGCTTAGAGCCCCTTCTCCAATGATGCACCCCTACCCTGACTCAACTCCGTAAAATCTTCCCCTTCCTAAAAGAAACCCCTTTGTAGATTCTGTACTTTAATAAAGTTGATCTTCTACTGCATTTTGATCGATATTAGTTTGTATTTTTATACTGTAAAGATACAAATTCAGTATTGAAATACCTGGTTTTTGTCAGAATATAAAAAAAATATTTTGTTTTTATACATACAACCAAGTCTTTCTAAAAAATATATAATAAAAAAATTATATTGTATCTTCATAAAAAAAAAAGTGTTAGTATGTATTTTGGTTTTAATAACCAGTTTATTAAAGTCACGAGAACTGACTAATATTTCAAAAATTCCAAAAAAACTTATTTTGTTTTCTTTTAATATCTGGGGTTATGACTTTATACGTAAGACGTATTCCGGATATTAAATTCTTTTGTTGATGCTAGAACGGTTAGGTTTTACCCAATAAAATAAGGATCTCTTTACCGAAGAGAACTTTTCTTAAACCATATACGGATCGACAACTAGAAAACACGACAAGACCTTAGATTTTATCAGACAATAAAAACAATGCAGCTTACATTAGGTATGACGTATGTTGTAACCCATTTTTGGGTCCCCACAAATAAAATAAAAATATATAATAATAATAATAAAAAAAAAAAGAATTTGAACAGTGTCGGTTTGACACTGTTGCTCTACCCGCCGCGCGCCCTGCCGAAATCAAGGGAGCCGAACCTCGACAGTCACGCCCAATGGCCGACCAGCCGCAGCATGATTTGCTCCCAAGACGCACTAGCAAAAGGGACCAGCTCCTTTCCCCCCTATAAAAAGGAGAGGCCCCGAAAGAAAGTGAGAAGGGGGGGTGAGATGGGAAGGACGAGAGGTAGAGTTTTGAACGAGAGAGAGGGATCTTTTGAAACTGAAAGGGGAGGGAAGTTTTGAAACAAAGAAAGCTACTGTGAGAGGATGGGAAGAGAGGAAACGAGATAGAAAAAGAGAAGGGGAGAAAACGGGGAAGCTTTGAAACAAAGGGAGGGAAATACAAACACATCAACACTGCCAATAACAGTGGCACCACCACTGGAAAGAAACCACGCAAAACGCAGCAGAGAAGAGGAAGAACAACCACAGCCAGCCACCGCGACACCAACGCCACTTGGAGCGGGAACCCAGCAGCAACACCAGGAGAAGAGCAGCAGCAGCAACAACACCAGGAGCCGCACCAGCGCTGCCAACGACCTCATCATCTCCTCCATCCCAGCAGCAGCAGCAGCACCAGGAGAAGAGCAGCAGCAACAACAACACCAGGAGCCGCACCAACGCTCCCAACGCCATCATCATCTCCTCCATCCCAGCAGCAGCAGCAATACCAGGAGGAGGAGCAGTTGCAGTAACACGCCAACTGCACCAGCATTGCCAAACGCCACCACCATCCTGCCTCAGTTCATCACCTTCCTCCCACCCGGCGTTGCTGCTTGAAGAAAAAGGGAGCGCCTGCCTCGCG
>Ga0307517_10009093_pt1 | contig 14150 bp, 8 predicted proteins | sample 23_EM_MG_FD_194515 | JGI IMG/M metagenome (GOLD analysis project Ga0307517, IMG submission 194515) | Populus trichocarpa ectomycorrhiza microbial communities from riparian zone in the Pacific Northwest, United States - 23_EM | ecosystem: Host-associated > Plants > Roots > Unclassified | place...
ATTGCTAGATTGATCAATATTTTTGTTTAGTTATGGTAACAACAATTGCTTCCTTTTTTTCTTCTGTTTCTTTTAGCACTCCTACCGTTGTGTTTGCTAGGTTTTTTTTTTTATGCTAAATGATATGTCAGGACCTTATGTTGTTAGGTTATTTTTTTTTTTAGTTTAACGTGGGTGTCCGGGCCAGTTTGCGCGCACCTCGACTAATCCCACGGGCCCTGAAGTTAACGACCATGTAAGCCTCCAGTGGCCATCATATGAGCAACCACAGGGCTCGAACCTGAGACCATAAAGGGAGCAAACCTCTTGATCCCAAGCTCTTACCATTGGGCCACCACCTAGATGGTTGAATGTCTAAATTTTAAAATTATGGGTTATGTTCACTTTTAAAAATTAAATTTTTTTTTTAGAATAACCCATGATAATCAAAAAGATAAATTAAAAAAAAATAAAAAAAACCTTTTATATAAAAAAATATTTTAAGGGTGACATCGTTCTTTTCTTAAACATAACAAATTTTTTATTTGAATATCTGAAATCAGTGTTTATTTTTAGAATTTTTATTTTTTTTTAATTACTAAATGATTTTTCACTATATATATTTTTTGTCTCCATCGAGATGCAACAAGACTCAAATTTTCGAAGGAGATTCTAATGTTGTTGTGCTACTGAAACCCGCTTTGTGAATTATCAAACGTTCAATCTCCTTAGATTAGGCTCAACAAATGTTATTAGGGTTGATTTTGATATACTTTTACTGGATTTAATGTTTTGTTTAATATTTTATGTTATTTTTTTTTTATGTGTTAGAATTTTGATTTTGTTTTCTAGTATAAGTCAGATTTTATAGCCTATAAAAATATCATAAACCTTTTAGAAGTAGATTTGGTCAAATTAACTTTGCATAAATAAAATAAGATTTTAAAATTATTTGTAGTCTATCTTTCTATGCTTGGTACTATCTTGATATGCTTCCGTCTGCATCACATTCTTCTAGAAATTTTGAAGTAGGAACAAGCTAATGTCGTCTGGCTTGACAATTTGTTCGTCATCATAGACTGAGTAATTTTTGCTTCCGTTTCTTTTTACCTAACCAGCCAAGTGTTTGATTGGTGGCTTCATGAGCCAAGTAGATAGGATCTTTCTTTAAAAAATGGCAATGCTATTGGAAAAAATCTATGAGGGGTAATTTGAAAAATCTCATTGTGAATAATAATAATCTCTCATGGAAAATAACAAAAACACGGTTGTTTAAATAGGAGCTTAACCTGATCTATCTAGAAAATATAAATCAAATAAAATCTTAAAACCTAACTAGGAAAGATATCTAAAATTAACCAGGAAAAAAAAAATTTCTAGACAGAAACTTCTGAGCTGAATTTGGACAGTTCTTGACCTTGGCTGACTAGTCTAGCCAGCCAACCTCCATACGTATCAGAGCCTGTAGAACACTCCTGTAAAATCTTTCCATGATCTAATGGTTAAATAAAAACTTATATCCTTTTTCATCAGAAAACTTGTTTAATGCATCCAGATTTCTTCGTGGATAGAACTTGTTGATATGCGTCCGTGTCACACTGTGCAATATATTTAGGCTTTGTTGAGATCTTCAGCCCTATGATCCCCAAAAAGGCTTAATCCGTCTTTTGCGAGCAAATTCTGATCTTAAAAAGCCAAGTGTCTTGTTGAGAAATTTGATTTGCTGCTGCTTTCCACCATTCATTTTTGTTACAAGAAAAAACGAAGAGTTGCACCACAATCACCTTGGTAATACGTTAGAAAGAGTGACCTTGTTAACAGAACTAACTCTCTGATTTGATGATGTAGTTTCTTCCGCAACAATTCGCCCAACAGAAAATGCAGGTTTTGTAGGGATAGGAATTTTTAAGTTATCACCTGCCAACATAACAACAACTGATGACATTGTTGGTCTGTCTACTGGGTCTTCTTGCACACACAACAACCCAATGTGGATGCATTTCAGCACCTCAGTCGCTACACTTGACTTCTCTAGTAACGAGTCCATCAACTCCAGTCCTTTACCTTCAGACCACAGCTTCCATGCCTGAAATATTAAAAATGTCCTGAATTAATATTAGACTATTCTTTGATAGACATAGTAGAGTAATATCTTTTCTTTAGACGAAATACAAGGATAGGAGCATACGAAATTGAGGAGGCTTTTCCCTTCTTCCGAAAGATGAAACCCGCCATTCCTTTTCCCGCTAATTATCTCTAACATGAGAACTCCGAAACTGAATACGTCTGATTTTACAGAAGATAGCCCTTCCATGGCATATTCAGGAGCCATATATCCACTGTTAAATCCAAATATAATAACAAAAAATCAATTTAGAGGCATGTGAATGTTGTGAAGTTTTGTGCAATGCTTGGAATATTCACCAAGTGTGATCTGTTTTCCTGGAAAGCAATGAACTGTTCACGGAATATGTTCAAAGTTATGGTGCCTATCTTTAATGAAGCTATATATATATATATATAAGAAAAAAAGACTACAATCCATTGGTACTAAAAGAACCACTGAGCATGAAAGAGGAGTCTGAGAAGCATTCGTAATATATTTGAAGTTTAGACCGACCGGTAGGATTGTGAGAGGCCGTTGGACAAAATGGAGAGTAATACTTACTATGTTCCAACAATTCTGTTTGTATTAGCCTCACTATGATTTCCACCGAAAATCCTTGCCATTCCGAAGTCTGATATCTTTGGATTCATCTCATAATCGAGCAAAATGTTGCTGGCCTTGAGGTCCCTGTGAATAATTCTGAGACGTGAATCTTCGTGCAAATACAAGAGCCCCCGAGCTATTCCGTTTATAATGCTTAGGCGTCTTTGCCAATCAAGTTGCACCCGCATAGCAGAATCTAATAAACATGGATGCAAAGTTCAATTAGTTAGCTTTTCCACCCTGTTAACAGGTTGTGGTTGCCCATACAGACGCACAAAAAATCCACTAATACTATTTTTTTTCAGGAAAAAAAAAAAAGAATATACAGCAGCAGGTTCTTTGAAGTTTTAGAGTCAAACCAAAGAGAAAGACATCAAGACTTTTGTTCGGCATGTATTCATAGACCAGCAGCTTTTCATTTTTTTCGAGGCAGCATCCCAAGAGTTTGACAAGGTTTCTGTGTTGTAGTCTTGCAATTAAATTGACTTCATTCATGAACTCCCTTAATCCTTGACCAGAAGTTCTTGAAAGCCTCTTAACTGCGATTTCTTTACCATCTTCCATTACACCCTGAAAACACATATATTTTCTAAACTAATAAGCAATTAAATATTCGATGAACCAAAAAACAAAAAAGCGTCATCTCTACATAATAATCAAAAAACATAGTGAAGATTGAATTATGTTTTCCAGAAACGACTTTTTTTTTTTTTCAATTTAATTAGTACAGCTACCAACCATATAAATATATATGGACTTTATAGCCATCAGTACCTTGTACACCGGGCCAAAACCTCCTTGACCAAGTTTATTTTCATTAGAATATTGATTTGTAGCTTTGAGTACAATATCTAGCTGGATCAAAAGAGAATCCTGGGATTTCACCTCCCCATACATAATTTCATTCGAGCAGTCATCTTCAATTGTCCTTCCTTCCATATCAAGTAATTGAATCACCTGGCTGTTTCGTATTTCCTCTAAGGTGCAGATTACGAAATAATAGTAGTTAGAATAACAACAATGATGATGATTATCAGGACCATGATTAATAAATAATGGTAGACATAATTGTTTTTTACCTCTTTTCTTCCTTCTCCACATGGTGTAAGCGAAAGAACTTAACAGTAGGACCCCGACAATTGTAGATAGAGTTGCACCGATTATAATCCAAGTTTTTTTGCTACTTCCTTTGTCTCCTGCATAGCAAAAATGTTTTTCTTCAACATCGTTATAGAGAATTGAATGTGTATTGTGCTTTACATGAGGCAAAGACAAATTGCAGTACTAACTCCAACTTTCAGAACTAATTCAATTAGACAAATTCCTAATTCATTTTGTACGAGGCAGTTATACAGGTAGATAATAACCTATGATGGTCTAGGGTGCAACATGAAAATCAAGCAGTCACAACGAAGAAAATGAAACTCTTACCTTGTGGTACAGGTGATGGTGCCAAGGCTGCAGACTCGACATAAGTTTCATTGTAATTTATATACGTTTCAAAATTAACAATACAACTCGGAAACAAGATTCTTCCTCCTCGCTTTTCATTACAACAAATTTCCAACCCAGAATAAGCTGCTAGAAGACATTGTTCACAATCGCCGCTAGATAGATCTGGTGTGCACTGCACCAAGACGTACAGATAGTGTTCCGTTGTATAATTAGCTTTCGTGGCTCGAAACTTCTTAGCACCTGCTGGCATATTTGCTGCCCGATTAACTGCAGTGAATATAGTGTTCAGAAGTTCCCGATTAAAATCTGCATGGACTGCTACATTTTCTGGATTCCACAACGTGTAATTAGGGTCTCTTTCCATGGTGGAGAACATGATCTTGTTCGAGTAACGCAGGAAGCACTCATCATACCATATGAAAGCCACCTTTTGGGTTGGACAACGTCGTTGAACTATATCCTTGGTGGCATTGGCCACGCAATTTTGGCAGACGTCAGTGCTAAGATCACCACGACAGAAAAAGAGGCCGTAGACATCATCAGGTTCCAGGCCCGCAGAGGCATTGAAGAATCCAATACTGTTGCTGGTGGCATTAGAGGCAAGTGATGAGAGAAGAGTATTTAAATTGTCCTTGTAGGTTGTTGTGGAAGTGGTTGTGTCGTCGCAAAAATGATGGAGGTAATTGGGGTTATTGAGGTTCTGTGCTTTAGTAATGATACAGAGGGTAAGCAAGTATAGGAGAATTGTATTGGAGAGTTTGATCGGAGAATTCATTCTAGCGACCAAGTGTTCTTTCAGCTACCTTAGACAAAATGTATTTTTATGAACAAAGTTTTCCCTTTCCACAGGGGAGAATATATCATATGGTTGCAAGAGTTTATCTAATTCCAAGCCATTTACCGACACTTCAAGTGGTCTGTCGGCTTAATGCTATATCTTCTTTAAAAAGCATCCACTTTGAATCATTGACGCAAACAACAGCAACAAGCAATATACCAAGTCAAACAATGTGTGTTTTGTTACAGACCAAAGTACCCCAACAAGCAATAAAACCGCTTATTTAAATGTTGCAGGTTTTCCATTCTCCCTAGCAAAAGAGTAGGCGGGCAGCTTTCTGAGGTTTATTCCGAGAATGGGACGGTAAGTGGGTATACTTTCCAACAAGCTTATTCAAACGTTGTAGGCTTTCCATTCTCCCAAGCAGAAGAGTAGGCGGGCAGCTTTCTGAGGTTTATTCCGATTTCCGAGAATGGGACGGTAGTGGGTGTACTTTTCAAATTACCATTTAATGTTCGAATCTATGATGAGGCTAATATTTCTCACAAATGCATTCGACTGAGGCCGTCAATTACATTTTTCTCGAGCCCCGTTTCGGGCTGGGGCTAGAGGGTAGTTAAAATCTGAATATTTTTTTAAAATTATTTTTTTAATTATTTTGATAGGTTAATATCTAAAATAAATATTAATAAATATAAAAAATATTATTTTAATATATTTTTGTACGAAAAAATATTTTTAAAAAATGTATTATACTATCAAATATCTTTTCAATGAAAAATAAAAAACTCAGTTTTTTAATTGGCGAAATTTGAAAGGGAAATAGCTGAAGATAGACAAATTCAGACCAACGATTAAATAAAAATAAATATGAAAGGACGGCAGAAATGATGTAACATTGAAATTAAGGATATCAAAGAGAAAGTCAATCTATGTTTTTGTACAGCGGTGCGCTTTCGGATATGTTTTTGACAAGTATAAGAGGGGAAATTATGGGTTCTATTTGGCTGGTTGTTGTCAGAATTTGCTTGATGCGCGACGGACAGGTCATCAATAATTGATCCCATCGAGGGCTTGGATATGAAGAAAATTCAAACAAAATATTGTAGTAATATTTTTTTATAATGAAAACTAATAATGAAATTATAATTATTTTCGTTTATGCATGACACAGTAAGTATATTAAGTTTTATTCTAATTCTAATTAGAATTAAATAGAGAAGATTTTTATTTTATTTTTTGTATCCCTATACTCTTAATTTATATTTTTAAAAGTATTGTGTTGCTTGCAAATATGGTTAAATTAATGATATCCCATTCAAATTTGTGTAATATTGAAATATTAAACTAATCGGACTTGCCAAATTGCTTTGGAGACTATGTTGATGGGACTCTTCACTTTGCTTTAATATATCACAAATATACACATGAAAAAAGGCAAATTACAATAGAACATGAAATGGGATAAAGGATTAAATTACAAATGGATTGCCTCATCAAGAGTAAAATGTGATTCCTGCAATTGAGCCCCAATTTTCTTTCTGTCTTGATAGATCCGTCTTATCAAAAGATTTCCTGCGATTATTTCTAGTATGAAATGAGTCAATCATCCACTTTAATATCTTATTGAACAAAAATGATGATATTGTTTCTCCATTGATAAAAAAATTTTGATTTTTGAGAAGTATCATAATCATCCAATAAAAAGAATTTTCATTTTTTTAAATGAACGATTTGAAAACTTTTTGGTTTTAACAACTGATTGCAGAGTTGTTTATTCGGACCTTTCAACTCATAGATATAGATCTCAAACCTATGAATGAGAATATTCCTGAAACTCACAAAAAAAAATAGAAAGTGAGTTAGACAAAAAAATAATAATAAAAAAAGAAGAAACTTGGACCAATAAGTTTTTGTTATTAGAAATAATCGCAGGGACATATAAGTTTAACTATGCGAAAAGGTGAAAAAGGAAAAAGAAAAAAAAAATAGTTTGACTGGAAAAATAAAGGGGAGAAAAGATCTCTATTATCGAAGTGCATGCGAAATCGTCAAGTCCTTATTATTTGAACAAGGAAGAGGAAACCTCTTTGAATAACTATTGAAACACTTATTCTAACCCACGATTGACTTTCAGAAACAAACGTCTTCTTTTGAAGTAAAAGTCATTGCTTTGTTTTCTGGAATAAATAATACAGCCAGCTTATACTCTTTGCATACGAGTCTTTAGCGTTATCATGATGGCAGATTGTTTACATTATTAAATTGATTTTTTAAATATTTAATAATTAAAAAAAGAGTTTAAAATTCAAAAATATTTTTTTCTCGATCAACCACCCTTTTTTTCCATTAAAACTCTGTCGACCCGGATAAAAAAATAAGTTTTAAGTCATTTCGAGTCAAAACTGTAATTTTTGATCAAAATCATGTTCACATAAATAATACAGATCAAACCATGTTAACATGATAAAAAATAAATTTCAGGTTATTTTAAATCAAATTGTTATTTTCTATCAATGTTCAATCCACTTGGTTAATACTGATAGAAAAAATTTTCTGTGTTTGAAATTAATTTATTAGTAATCAAAATTAATTTTTAACAACTGGAATAGATTTTTTCTAATACTTGGCTTTTTAGTTTTATATATATATAATAAAACAAAAATTAATAATCAAAAGTATTTTTTCAACGGATCATACAGATAGCTACGTGTCTCTTGTCGTGTTAATTTCTTGGAATGATTAGGAGCTTACAAAAACGAATGGGACTACAAGGAAGATCAAGGAACCAAACTATTAGCCTAAAAATCTATCAGCCTACTTTGATTAATGCCTAAAGATTATAGCCTAATAATTTTCAGGTGTGTTGAAAGTTGAAACTTGGAAGAGCACTCTGAGAGTTGTTTGCAGTTTGCAAATTTGTGGTTGTTGCTGATGATTTCTTCATAAATCTCGTCTCTTAAATTCAATTCACTTCTTGCAACTGTCCTGTAAACTGCTCCTGAGCAATGTCATCTTTCATGGCCACGGTTTATAACTCCTCTGAAGAATTTGAAAGACCAGTTCAACATGTGTATTTTGAGATTGCTAAGATGGAAACTGCTCTGGATTTTCATTGATTCTAGATTGTTGACACTTCTGTGACTATGTATTCTAGACTCTGACTTGCTTATTGATGCCTGCCTTTGTTGACAAATTCTAAAATACGGGAAGCTTTTTCTGGATTGTTTTCTGTGTGTAACAGAACCAAAATATTGTTAAGGGATCGATGTAACCACAACTTACGAGAAGAGGGACCAATATTGATTTTTCCACACTATCCTGGGCTTTCATCTATTAAGCCCAAATCATAGTACGTACTAGGTATTTTAAGCTTTTTGCCGGGCTTTCATATCAAGAAAAATGTGATCAACGAGAGCAAGATCATATCAGAGATTGTTGTTAATAAAATTGATAGAATTAAACTTGAAAGGAATTAACTTTAAGATCATAGGATATTTTTATATATAACCGAGATAAACTGATATTAATAAAATAAAAATGACGAAATTAAACTCACAACTAAAGATTTCTTAATATAACACATCTCTCCTGAAGATAAAGAGTGCATTTACAGGTTTTTTTTAAAAAAAATTTAAATTATTTTTTAATATTCTATTACCCCTTGATAAAAGGGGTAATGAAATATGTTCTTTGAAGAAAATTTTATGCCTTGTTAGATAAAAGTTTGTTCAAGATGAAATAATTCATGAAAAATCAAAGGCATAAAAGATTACATGTTATTTCAACAAAATAAATAGTGGGAATCTTTCTAAATTAAATAGAGGGGATGGAATAACCCTGCCTAAAATAAAAAATCCTTTTATGAAAGTGCTGAAAGTCTGATCATGTTATTCAGTTTATTCCCAAATTCGGCAGACAAAATTCACATATATTCACTATAGTCGAATTCCACAATTACAATACTTCAAAGAACGACTTCGTTTTAATTACCTTGGGAAAAAAAAGAAGAATTCTATAAAAAACAAATCACTTTCTCCAATTTACATTATAAAGATTGCTTCTTCTTTTTTTAATAATAGTCGAGATTTTATTAAAAGAGAACCAGATTACCAATAAGTTAATGACAATCTAGTTGGCAAGGGAAAGGAGTTCTGAACAAGGAAGAAAGAAAAATAGCAAAATAAGAGGCAGGAAAACAAGAGCAAAAGCTATACACAAGCCAACATTAATTAAACCAGAGTAGAATGTCTTCAGAACCTCTTACCAGTTCATTCCCACTGCAAATGAGATTAGAGTCCATAGGTGCTAGCTTATGAAAAATGAGATCAAATATGGAATTCCAATCTAGCTCTTTATCTTAAAAAATGAGTTTGTTTCTGGCATTTCAAATTCCCCACAATAATACATAGGATAGTAAAGTGATTGTTCTCTGCTGAAATCTGCCATAATTTTCAGGATTCATAGGAATGAAGATACACATGAGATGCACATTCAATATCATTATCATAGAAAGGACATAATACTTGTTCTAGTGTAATTAAAAACATGAGATGCCATTCAATATCATTATAAAGATTGCATTAAAAACAAAAAAAAGTTATATTACAAAGAAACTGAAATATATAGGCTATGGAAAAATGATTTAATTTTGAGAAAATACATTAATTAAATAAAGAAGAAGAAGAAGAAGAAGAAGAATACATTAATTAATTTGCTGAAAGAAATCCACTAGTCCTTATTTTCCATTTCTTGGAACGATACAGCTTAACCCTCTTCTTCTTATCTTTTATTTTCCCATCCGAACCCAGAGGAAGAACCCCTTGGTACTTGACCTTATGATGCTTACTCTTGATACCCCAAGTTTTGTATTTAATGCTAGTAATTAACTCAACATACAATTTAGCCGTTCCATGAGAAATTTCCTTGGCAAGAGCTCTCCATACCAGTGGATTAATATCCACTGTAGGTACATGTTGATAAGCATTATTGTCTTTGCCTTGATCAAACCTTGGAATTGTATTGTTTCCCACCATGTCTTGCTTATATTTGAAACTCAACAAAATGTCATCGTAGTAGATGCTGGACTCTTTGTCTGAATTTTTAACTTGAAGAACATAATTGAAGGTAGCCCTTGGATTCTCATCACTAACTGAAGTTGGGATGGAGAAATCGATGATGGCGAAATTTGGCTCTTTGGGACGTAAACTTAGCCAGAAACAAAGGGCAAGGAGGCCTAAGAGGCCTATAATTTGGAGAAGCCATAGGTGGAAATGTTTAGTTTCACACATTATTATAACCTTTGTTGAGAGGTGGAATAAGAGATTTTGAGGTATATTAAGGGTTCATTAAAGGTAGCTTGAAATATGATTTGTTTGTGCATGAGGCAATAGTGCTTTGAGTGAGAATTAAGAAAAGTGAGAAGTTTGATGCTTTGTGCCCAAAGGTGGCAGTTTTGAGGGAATATTTATTGGAGGTTGAAGAACAGAGAATACATGCTTTGCTTTGGAAGGATATTTTAGAAGAAAAAAAAGGTGCATGGAAGCTCCTTCCATCAAGCCTGGAATGTATAGAGTACATAGTGTGCTTTACAACCTAGCTAGGAAAGAAAATCAAGCAAGTAAAATAATGAAGAATTACAAAGAATTCTGAAGTGCTGTTCAAGTAGTCTATGGATGCTCAATTTCCTGCTTAGCATTATTATCTATTATTGGGTTAGAACCTCAGGCTTTTCTTACATCCGGATTTGGATTTGGACATTGAGGAGAATATTGGTGGCAGTAAAGGGGTTTTTTTTTTTTAAAAAAAAAAATAAACGCTTTACAGTTTAATCCGAGTCTGGCAAAGAGGAAGAATCACAGCTTTCTTTTCTTTTGTAGAATTATTTAAGGTCCATTTCAAACAAGGAATGAACCCTTTGTCAGGATTGTCTGACTGTTTAAAAAAGAAGAAGAAAAAGAAGTGTCTTTTGACTGTTTTCTTGGATAATGTTTGGTTATTATCTACACAAAAAAGATACAAATAGTTTAGTTTTTTGTATGTTATTTTTATTTTGAAAGTATACAAATTAATTTTAAATTTTTTTTATTTTATATCTCTCTAATTAGATTTATTTTTATTTTTTATATATCTATTTTTTTCTTGCAATACTAACCACCTTAAAGACGCGGAAGGGACTTTAGAGTCTGTTTGGGGACGCGGTTGAAATCATATTTTCTAAAAATTTAAATTTTTTTTACTTTAAATTAATTTTTTATATATTTTTAAATTGATTTGATATGCTGATGTAAAAAATAATTTTTAAAAAATAAATATATATATTATTTTGATGTATATCTAAAAAAAAAACACATTGAATCATAACCCCTACCACATCCTCAAATACAAGCTTAAAAGATGAAAGTAATAAAGATGAATTTTGATGTAATTTTGTATTCAAGCTAGTTCTCTTCCAAATAAATGGAGATAACCATATGTGGTCGAAGTATATTGGGCTCGATTTTAATTCAGATATTAATGTTAATTGAGTTATAGTTATTGTTTAAATGTCAATCGTTATTGATTGAAGAACTTAATTAATAGAAAACTTAGTAAAGTAATAAATAACTTAATAAACTATTAGAAATTGGATCATTTTGAAGGAAAAATATGATGGAAATGTATGAATCACACCCTTCTATCTCTTAGGAAAAAAAAATCAATATCCAAGTAAAATATATTCAAATTAAAAAGATAAAGACAACTACAAAGAAAATTACATAACTTACACTCTGACAAATCAATTACTGAAATATACAGGGCACCTCTTGTTTTTATAACTTGCCAAGATGGACCCATCTGGGCTAACACCAATTTCACAATTGGAATGCATCCGATGGCGCTTACTGTCCCACGTGGACACCTTAAATCGAACCATCCCCGTTACATCCAAACGAAAAACAACTGTTCCGAGCGCACGATCATTCCTAAACTCAGACCAGCTGTCACTAGTCACATTTAGGGTGGCCCCACTCAAAACCTTGTACAAAATAGTTGTATTTTTGGGCTCTTGATAAAACGAGTCAACTAAAGGTGCATACCCAATCACTTGATTTCTGTAATGAACAAAGGCTTCCACTGAATCATAATAATACCCGATTACTTGGTTCGAGTTCCGAGCTGTGACATTGAAAATTATCTCAGCATTATCGAACCCAGTTGGCTGATCCAAACCTGGAATCAAAAAATTCCGGATGTGGATCCGAGGACGATGTGGGCGCAAACTGAGCCATGCTATGAATGCAGCAATGCCAACAATGAATAGAAGGGTTAGGAATATGCCACATATAATCTTGGAGACCCGAGTGGTCAAACTATCACGGGCTCGATGGACATAGTAGCTGGCGGAATGGTGGCGTTTCAGTGGCCGGGCTTCTCGTTCATGTTGAATGGGTACTTGTTGGGCGGTGGACATCTTTTATGGGCAAGAAAATGAAGGGAATTTCGAAAGAGTTTTGATGAATGGAAGTGTTTGTGGAATTGAGTTATGTAGTGTAGCAAGGAAGGCGGGGCTTGAAGTTAAGGATTGGAGGTATTTGCATGGGGAAGAAAAGAATATATTCTTGTCATTGTTTGTTCAATTGCTTTTGCATATAAATGGTAAAAGCATTATTGTTTTTGTAAAAGCATTCATGTTAAGTGTCTTAAACATTTGCTGGTAATAAGTGATAATTAATATACTCGATAAAAGTACATCGCTTCTCTCGAACCACATAAATCAAATCTCAGCACATGAAAAGGGAAAGAAAATCTAAGACGACTCCGAATTACCAAGTATAAAACCCGAAACCATATAAAAAAGAGAAGAAAAGTTGTCGATATGCACCCATTCTAGGATATAAGCAATCATTAATTGTGGTTAAAGCACCTCCATTGAATAATCCAAATGGAGTACAAAATGTGATGGCATATACTAGTCTTTGGTGTCGTACGAGAACAAGGCATAAAGGTTCCCTCCAGATCATGGAAGGGATATGGTATATGAATAGTCATAACCTCATAGTTAGTCCTCCGACTTTTTCTATGTGAGTTGTTGCTATTTGAGAATCTCACTTTTTGATGTTTCGTACAAAATATACTTACGTTGATCAGATACTCTTTTTATGGTATTTTGACATTAGCCACTTTACCCTATTATGTTAAGAAACTTGGGAGTGAAACTCCTGATTTTTTTCTCCCCCAGTTTTTTTAAAAATTTCATCATTTGATTTCTTAATTTTATGCTTAAACTGTTTTTTAATATTCATTTAAATTGTTTTTTCAGCAGCTAAGTAAATGTCAAATAACCAAATTTAACCAAAAAAAAATTGAGCTGTTAGATAAGATCATAAGATATAATTTATATTATTTTCTAACACTCTCCTCAAATGAAAACATTTTGGACTTAAAACTTATGCATATTTACATTACTATATTAAGAAACCAATTCAACCTAAAAACTTAAACAGTTAGATAAGATCCCAAAATATGATTTATATTGTTATAATTCAATTTTGACCTGTTATTTTTTAATTTAATTTTACAGGGATTAAAATGTGTGATTTATCAAATTATACGAAAATTATGTATTACAGTGTGTTTTTACTATTTTATCTTTATTATCAAGATAATAATAATTATCTACTTTTAAATTTAATTTTTAATTAAATTAAAATTTAAAAAAAATAATAAATTTGTTCAAGAGATGAGATTCTTGGACTGTAAATATAAATTCTACTATTCTAGTGCATGCACTCAAGGGGAGATCATTACAAGAAAACCAGGGGGACATTAAAAAAGGAAAACTAGGAAAGACATAAGAAAACAGGGGCGGCAAACCTTAAAGAAAAATAATCATCCTCTAAGATAAGCCGCCGCCCCTGTTTTTGATAGTCTCTTCGAGAACCGGCCATAGGACCCCACACCAACCTCTCTTCTCCCACTCCTGGCCAACGACATTCGTCTCCATTTCCAGGAACCCTCACAGGAACCAGAAGCCCCTGTCTTTTCCCAATTTTTCTGGTACCCCCGGAGAAATCAACACCCAATACTAGAAGCCGCCACCCCCTTCATCTTCCCCACTTGTCTTCCCCGGCCTAGAATCGCAGAGGGAGCGCCTCCCCTCACTTCTCTTGCTTTTCTCCTTCAAATCTTCTCTCACTACCCGCAAACCAGAGCATCCCCCATTTCTCTCTAACGAACCCCAACTGA
>Ga0307517_10009094_pt1 | contig 14149 bp, 9 predicted proteins | sample 23_EM_MG_FD_194515 | JGI IMG/M metagenome (GOLD analysis project Ga0307517, IMG submission 194515) | Populus trichocarpa ectomycorrhiza microbial communities from riparian zone in the Pacific Northwest, United States - 23_EM | ecosystem: Host-associated > Plants > Roots > Unclassified | place...
TCGTTATTTTCCACTTCTTGTTTTAAAAAAGAAATTACTCCAGAAAACCTCTTTTTTTTTTTTTTCTGTTTCTCAATTTGTTGTTCTTTAATTTTTTTTCCCCACTTGTAACTACATCTATATAACCAACAAAAAAAATCAAGAAACCTCAAAACCATGAATTACCAACAAAAAAAGAGTAGCAGAGGTGTTGGTTTTGTGTGATTTTATTTCGCTCATAAATTTCTGGGTCTTACTGGTTTCTTAGAGGTATATATACTCTCTGAGGGCTCTTTTGTGTTGGGAACCTTGTAAACCATTTGTTAATTGCCACGTATACTTACAAGACAGCTAGATCTCTCTGAGCTCTGTTGGACTCTTCGTCTCTCTTTGTTTTCAAGTTTTCTCTAGCTTTTACTTTAGTTCTCTTACACAATCCAATATGCATGGAACATGGATCGACATTCAAAAGTCATTGTTTGCAGGTGCAGCATCATCAAGATTCACATTCAAACAGATGTACGGCAGCTAGCTAGCTAGATAGATAGACAGCAATGTATTTCTTTGAAGGTGAGAATCTTGATGATGCTGCATCAGCCATAAATGACTGTATATACACACCTGAAATAGTTGGATCTAAGATTTTCTGCTTCTAAACAAGGTAAAGCTGCTCAAATCCTTAATTACCATATTTGTTTGGCTCTTATTACTTGTACCTAGCTAATAACTTGGGGGGTTCATATTAGTACAATGGCCCTAAAGGAGTAGCACTACCGTATGTATAAAATAATTGATCCATCTTGGCTTGTACAGGAGTCTATTTGGAATTCCCATTTATTGTTAACACGCTGTGAGACGTACAGGAACTAGCATCTATATAGATGTAAGAACGCTGAAATTAGTCCTTAATGTCATATATATTGGTTATGATCATAGTACTGCTTTCAAAAATTTACACCCTTTTGTGCTTGTGTTTATGTATTAGCTAGGTTATTTCTGAAGACGAACTTGGTTCTTGTAGTTTAGGGTTTTGTTAATTAATTTGGTTAGGCATAAAGGAAGTTAGAGCTTGATGGAGAGTATATGAAATAGTGGTGTGTATGCTTGTTTGATTAATGAATTCTTTGTAGTTGTGTTTTTGTGTCACTCAACTAATTAATTCATGATTACCTAATTAAGAGCTTAGAATTTCCAATTTCAGTTTCCATACATACATACATACATATCCAAGCTTGATGAAGCAACTTGGCTACAAGTCATGGTGGAGCTTCTTTAGCATCTCCATATCACTGTTACAATCAACAAACTATTCATTGCTCCAAGTGTGCGCGCTTCCTTGATACATATGAATATTAATTGCTCTTTGATTTCCTCCATGATTCTAGAGTACTCTCCTTTACCACTATTCCTTGTGGATCAGTCAAAGGGAAAAACAAATACAATGCATTTATATATATGACCTTAAATTTTGCTTTTGAAATATTCTCTTAATTATAATATACTTGCTTTATTCACCATGAACATGCATGTCCAAGCAGCCTGCAGTACGTACAGAAATCTCTTTTGGATATCGCATATATATCCTTTTGTTGTTTCCTCTATTTTTGTCCGAATCTGAACTATTTCATAAATACTTTTTGATTTGGGTATCTTGCAGTCATTTCCTATAGAATTCAACCTTCTCATCTATGGAGTCCTTCCAAAGGGAATCTGTAAGGAAATATATATTGAGTTTCAATGTGCATGAAGAATTTGGAAGAGCACATTATTATTCAATTCACACACTAGCCGTTAAGGACATGTTTACAGTCAGACTTAAGCTGGCTGAATGTCCCACAAGCAAAACAGACAATAAAACAAGAGAGAGCCTTAGCTAGCTGTAACTCAGCAAGATAAAAGATCATTATTATGCTTCTGATATGTGACTTGCATTATTTTTTCAACCTATACACGTGAGTAAACATGGGCTCATGGCAATACGAATTGATTACAACTTGGCTCAAATATTAGTCTGTTAATTAGGTAGGAGATATTCAGATTTTTCCTTAAACATTTTATGATCATCTGTATTATGATATGCATACAAGTATTTCATTATATTGCAGAAGGACTGCTACAAAGAGAATCGCCTTAATTCGTGGAGTTGCATAATGTTTTGAACTTGTGCTTGACATTTTTTTCTCAATGGGACCAGCTATAAATTAAGGCAAGCAAACTACTTAGCTACTGTAATTTTGTTTTCTGGTGCCAACAGGTGTAATTCCAGTTGGATATGACTTAGAGAGGCCTAAAAGGGCATTACGGTGTCTGTGATCATCTACACACAGGTACCAGTCCCTGGATCTGAAGAAGAATCTTAAGCCAAGTCATGTGGGGGCAATTAGAGACAAAAGCTGTTGTGTCAATTGACAAGTGAAGGAAAGAGTAGCAAATCATTCTTTCTTGTTAAGGTCCACAAGTACACAGAGTAGGGAAAGAAACAACAGTATGGTGACCTATGCGATCATAGCAAATCAACTTGGTAAAAATGCACTTGAACATAATGCAATTTTGGATGTGCATGTCAGTCTTTCAGTGCTTACACTTTTCCATATATAGCTATGGGAGGGCTTAATATATATATATCAATGTTTCTCGTGAAAATTTAAGTCACATTTTTGCCTTTCATTTGCTATATATGGCATTGATGCACCTTTTCTTTGAATATACATATAAATTCATTTGAAATATCCTCGGCAGCAGTTAATACATTGATTCTTAAAGTACCCATTGGTAATTAAAGTGATCTTTGATATGGAATTATATATACGAGGATTGAAGGAGCCTAATTGATATGCATATATCGATTCTTTCTTATGAATTAGGAATGATCCATTAAACACCAGAGAAAAAAATAAAAAAAAATCTATAAAATCAGGAAAGAAACTTACAATACAAAAATCTAAAGACAATAAGAAAAAAACCTGAATAAAAGTTTTAGCCATGCTACTTAATTAGTGTCTTTAATTAAGAACTCCTTGATTGGCTGGACGACTATCAGCTACTTGATTGTTTTATATATATATAAACATGATGAAAATCAACAAAAAAGAAAGAAGAAGAAAGCACAGGATTGCTTGTATTGAAAATAACAATGAACGCAAATTGTAAGCGCCAAAGTGATTGAAAATTGGTATATAATCATAGACAGCCATGTTTATGCCTATACACATGCATGCATGCGAAATAGATGAAAAGAGAGATCGATCATGGATTTTTTTGGAAATAAAATCTTGTTTAATGCTACACCCCGAAATCATTCTCCAAAACAATATTTCAGCCATGCATTGGCAGAATTATAAAGGATCCGCTGCTGGGATCCAATTATTCAATGCAGGAGATTGAGGAGTGATTTTAGAAAGAATATTCGATAAGAAAAACTTTCATGGGAATTTTAAATTATCAAGCACTGAAACCTTTAAGTAAGTACAATTATATATAGTTTCTCATTTTCTCTTCAACGAAGGGAGTGATCAGAAAAAGGGAAAATCATTCTACTTCCATCCAAATTAATTAATTTATATATATATATATTTCAGAAGACTTATTAGGATGCATGCTGCTTGAAATCCATATGGGTGCCGGGAACAAAAGAAAGAAAATTGGAAAACAGCGAAAGGCTGATATTTTCTTAGGTCATGTTTGGGATTTGCCTCTAAAATATATTAGCAAAGGAGAGGATAGTACTGAAAGGCAGGTTATATACGAGAGATCGATTTGCAGAAGGACCAAAAAAGAACTAGCCAAGCCAGCAATTAATTCAAGACTCAAATCAATAACCTTATAATAATATTAATTCCATGTTTAATTATAACAAATTAAATTGTAGTACAGAAAATTTGAAAATCAATGTTGGCCTGCCACGTACGTAGCTGTCCAATATCCTCCCTTAGCTCCCTCCAATGTGAGTTTAGGGCATGGCAAAATTAATACGGCTGGCATATTTGTACGGCGTAGTTATTGACGGTACCATGAGTAGTCCAATTCGACGGGGACCGATCTTATAAATGCTCGCTAAACCCTGCTTTCTTAGATCCCTTTTTCATGCCTTTTATACCAACATTAAGAAATGCCACCGTTCGCTGCCCTTTGAACCTTTTAGCCCTCGCTGTTATTACCACAAATTAAGTCCTAACATATTCATTAATCCACACGTCAAGTATTAATTGGGTTACATCATTTTCACATAAAGAATCAATTAAATCTTATAGCTAGCTAGGAGGGAAGGAGCAATATTGGACTTTATACATAGTGGGTCCATATGCATGAAGAAAATCAACGGTCCCCACGGCGGCAGAGCATGATGATGATATCTCTGTTTCGATGTGGGGTTTGATCATGGAGGAGTCCCTACCCAAGATATATAATGGCAAATGCAAAATGATACCGAAATTGAATGATCGTAACAATCAGCTTTGTACGTGTGATTTGAGGCCACAAGAAGGATGGCAGTATAAAAGGTTCAACTTTGATAATTGTGTTGATTTGTTACGTAGCCTCATGCCCCAGCAGAATGGTCTCCACGTCCTGTTCCTTTTAGGTGTCAATTTTTGGAGAAAATAATAATAATAATAATAATAACAACAACAACAACAATAATAATTTCCCTTTTAACTGGTGTTACACTAGATGTTGCCTGGCTAGTACTGGAAGACAAACCTCCAATGCCGGCCATTTAAAGAGCCGTGCTGCATGGAATGGATCACAAATAAAACCCTAGCTAAAGCTGCTATGCAAAAGTCGTTGTGATCTTCGAGAGTGATAAATTATTGAATACTCTTTACTGCACTCATGTACTATTTACCCTCAAGGTAACAGTACTATTAACCTTTGGTGAACCAAGGTTAATAGCACAAATATATATATATAAATTTATAGTTTTTATTCATTGTAATTTTTTAAATCACAATAATAAAAGTTATCATAATACCAAAAATACACTAGCTTATTGATATTTATCTCAATTTTAATTTTCATCCTAGCTACCGAGAAACTGACCCGGACAGGTTTTGCACTCCCACCTCAACTCATTCTATATCCAACTTCAAATGATTAATAATATTATTATTATATATATATATATATATATTTTTTTTTATTAAGATGTCAATTTTTTCATTAGAAAATTAAAAAATCCTAACTCAACCAAGCCTCATTTCAAGAGGTGGCGAAAATCCGACCATATCCGACCTTGTTCCACTCCCTAATTTCAAGAGGCCCAACCCCATAAAACTGTAGTGAGAATAAGCCTAGACCACTTTCCTGAGTCAGAATATAACTAGAGCCCACTATATTGCTTGGGCTTGGTGGCCATGTTAAGCCCATAATTAGTATTCCTTTAAAGCCCACTTTAAATAACCAACTTGACTTCCTCTCTAGCAACACACGTACAGAAAAAACCGAATTGACTTCAAAAATCAGACAAGAAAACCTCTGCTTCTGAACCAAAAAAAAAAAAGAGATCCCAGAAATTCTCAATGGAGTGGAAGAGATTCTTGTCGATCCCAGTTTGTAGTGTGTTTCTGTTGATGGGTTTTGTTTATTACATAACAGTTTTCATATTCATTGAAGATTGGGTTGGGTTACAGAGCTCAGCTGGGACTTTGAATGCTATGATCTTCACTTTTATGGCTTCTTTATGTCTTTTCTCTTTTCTCGTCTGTGTTTTAAAAGAACCTGGTTATGTCCCTTCCCCTTATGTTCCTGATGTTGAAGGAGCTGCTGTCCCTCCACATCAAGAACCACTCAATAATGTAAGTAATATACAAGCAAGCATTTAAGTTTCTTCTCTTTTTTATTGTAAATGTCTGAATAGTGATGTGTTATGTGTCCTTTTATTGGATTTTGGATTGATTGATGAGAAAATTGAGGAAAAAAGAAGAAAGGTGAAATCTTGAGTGTCATTGTTTGTGGTTGTGATTTAGTTTATAAAGTTATATTATTTGGTTTTGAATTGGCTGTTGAGAAATAAAGGGAGGATATGCTTATATATTTAGGTGTGAAGTTCTGTTATTTGTGTCCTTTTGTTGCTAGAATTCGGAGGAAGTAAACCCATGCCTACATTGCAAAGATTGAACTTTGGGCTTTCTGGGCTGTGCTAGTGTTTGATGATTTAATTGTAATTGGTTATTGTGAATTATTTAGGAACATGGTGGTTTTAGTGAATGATTTATCTTTTGTTGGCTCAACTTTAGCTTCCTGTTGGTTTCCTTGATAATGGATGAAAAGAAGACTGAGGATTTGGTTCTTTTTTCATTTTTTATGGAAGGATAATTCAACTTTAGCAACTAGTTATTTTGGGTTCAATTCAGTGAAATTGTTTGATTTTTGCATCGTCAGATGCTAACAACATCTTGCCTCAATTTGTTTTGTTTTCTGCAGTTTCTTTAAAGTCTAATTAGATAATGTCTCATATTGATTGTGCTCTTAGATCTGTTCCGTGTTTTGAAATCTAAGTATAGCATATCCATGTGATAATAAGGTCCATAACCTGTTTTTTTAATGCAATTTTCTATAAATGAATTTCTTACTTTGTGGTTAACTTTGGACTGATTGATAATTAATCCTTGATAGAGTTCACAACTGAGGCGATGTGACAAGTGTGTTACATACAAGCCTCCCAGGGCTCATCATTGTAGGGTCTGCAGAAGGTGTGTTTTGAGGATGGTATGTTCAGCAAAAATCTTTTTTTTGCAATAACTGTTTGGTTCATGAGTTTTTAACTTGATTATCGATAGAGTTATGGATTATGTTTACTTTAAAATTGATGGCAGGATCATCATTGTCTATGGATAAATAACTGTGTTGGTTATTGGAACTACAAGGCCTTTTTTATATTAGTTTTATATGCAACCATAGCAAGCATCTATTCTTCGGTAGGTTTATTCTGGTTTTCATTCGCACTTGATCTTATATAACTTGATTGACTGAGATTACAATAGATGATTTTGGCATGCTCAGGTCATGATAATCAGCTGTGCTTCTCAGAAGAACTGGAATTTCAGTGGAAGAATTCCTATGAAGATTTTTTTTGTGAGTGGGTATTCAATCTTTCATGGCAGTCTTTTGAATGTTTAGTTCGGTTAACTATTTAAGACTAACTTCTAAGGGGGAATAACCAAAGTACACAAGCTGTATGCAAGAGAAGCTGGAAAAAAGAAAGAAAGAAAGAATAAGAGAATAAAACCCCCAAAAAACAAGATCTAAAAGTTCATATAATTTGTTATCCATGCTCTTTTGTCCTTTTCCACTTGAATTCTATATATGCAAGACTGTATCATACGAAGGATAGCATTATAGCAACTTACAAGGTCGAACATGGCAATTACCCACCATAGAATGAGGTTGTAAAGGCAGTTTTGGGCGATAGTCAGGGCTACAATGGTTCTGAATAACATTTAAAAATGTATAAACTTTTCCAAGATCATTCTGTCGCTTAAGATTCTTTTCTTAAAAATGTTTCCCAAGATTGCTTGAAAAATAAAGTGAAGCCATGACCCTTTTGGTCTCTTATTCAGCCAATAAATCAGTTTAAAACAGAAGTAGAGGGTCTTTAATAAGCCCTGTCTAAATGGTTCTCACGGACTAGTAAAAATACTTGCATTCAGTAGTTGCTGACTTATCCTTTCTCTTAATTCCTGTTCATTCCTGAGTATTCATGCAAATAGACTGTTTTGAGTTTTCAGGGCTTATTAAGAAATCTGACGTAGTGCATTTTAGGTTGTTTCTGGAGCAATGATGTTTGGCTTGAGCATAACATTTGGAACTCTTTTGGGTTGGCATATTTACCTCATGTCTTGCAATATGACAACCATTGAAGTGAGTATTCAATTCCAAAGTAGATATGCAACATGCGTAATTTTTGTGGTTATTGATAATAACTAGAATGGGTCTTTTCCAGAATTATGAAGGAATACGTGCAGCATGGTTGGCCAGGAAATCTGGACACAGTTATCGACATCCATTCAACCTTAGTGTTTACAAAAATATCACCTCGGTCTCTCTCTCTCTCTCTCTCTCTCTCTCTATCTCTGTATCCATTTGTTCTTTGCCCTTTTAATCCCATAAGTTGCTAAGAATCTGCTTTTGATCAGGTATTGGGTCCAAACATACTGAAATGGTTATGCCCCACAGCAGTAAGCCATCTAAAAGATGGAATGAGCTACCCAACTGCACATGATAGTTGATATATATTTCTGGGTTCGTGATCACCTGTTAAACCATTAGTGGATTTTATGCAATTTTTATCATCATGCAAGGATCTACTGTTTGTTCATCCTTGATGCGATTATCTGATGTAGGTAGAGGCTAGACAGCTGACTGGAAGCAACAAGAGTGCTCTCTGGATAAGCTTATCACGTGTTTAACTTAAAGAAGATGATCGATCATACTTTTTGACATACAACAAAAGTAGGAATTTTTAGTGAGATAAGCCACTGTTTATTTATACCCGCTAGAGTCCAAGCCATGGTGTTGCTATACGAAAGATTTATAAGTTGTACGTTAAATTTTGTCATGTAATGTACATACCAGATTGTTTTCAGTTCATGAAACCAAATAACCTAGAACATCCTTCCAAGGTTTCTTGTCATGTGGGCTATTCTGCTATTTGTTGATAGAGGTTTCAGTCTTGTTATATCAGTCGGTCAATAGATAAAATATTTACAATCTACAACATAAAAACCGTTTTGAGTTACTGTTGGAGCTGGAGATTTGATCGCATATATTCACAACTATTGTAGATGGGAGTTAGCAGGAAAGAATTTATGAGTCTTGGATTTGGTACGATACATGGCATGGTAACGGAAATTTGCAGGTGACCCTCGATCACAGACCAAAGAATGGTTAGCTTTGTTCTCATGATGAAAGTTGTCTGTCAAAAACGTGGACGGACAGAACCATTCACTCGTTGAGAACGTCGTGATGGAGATAAAACATCAATTGACGAGGACGGAAGACAGCGTTATGAGATCTTGGAGATTGAGTACATTTATGCTTTGGCATACAGATGTGTACATATGGCTTTAAGATCCAAGTATAATTATGCCACTCATGCTGCCTATTTACGTCTTCTAGTTCAGTATACAGTTCGTTCTCTTTCTTCAATGATTTTTCGATTCGCACTTAAATGCTACAACGAAAGTTTATCTAAATTGAACTTCCTCAATAATTGAGAGAAGCTTGGAAGTTGAGCAGAGAAAAGCATGCCAATCTTCTTTCCATGCATGATCTCATTGCCTACACTATAGTTAGTGCTTTGACTGTTACCTTTGATGTCTATCGTTGCTTTTATGGTTGTAATTATGGATTTAGGGCAATTATTCAAACTGTGTAGTTTGGACAGATGAAACATAGTTTTCTTAGAAAACTGTTCTCGTGATTGACACGCGGAATGCATTATGTACAAATGGCATGATTTGGACAAGATTTAAGGACATAGTTTATCAAAAAAGATTCATCTCGAATAGACTGGAAACGTCACAAGATTCTAAACAGGAGAATTCGCGAGGCTTATCCACTTTGCATGATTCCCTCGCACTTGCCTTTTTACCTTTCTTCTATTTTATTTCTGGAATGGTTTAAGAGAATTGTATAATATGTGATTCAGTCACTTGGAATATTGCTCAGTGTTTGGTGCACTTTTGTAGATTAATCTGGTGGGCCTTTTAATAATCAAAAGTATAGTGACAAATGGCATAAGTCTCCCTCTATTCTCCCACAATGTTCACCTTTTGGTTAGTGGATGCTCTTCTCATGTAGTTGTTGCTGTACAGAGCTAATGTTCAATACGGTTCTTCCTCGAGTCCTGGATAGTGCAGATGACATCAGGCAGCATAAAGAACTTGACGTTAGACACCCTAAGCATGATTTGAATCCAATGGTTCAGATTTAACATATATGACAGGACATGACAGGAATCACAGGATCAAAATCTTAGAAATTAGACTGTTTACAGCCAAGGATGAGTCTTTGTGCACTTCAATTCAATAATTTTAGACTTAACGAACATGATGAAAGAGAACATGAAGGCATCTCAATCCTATTCATAGATCTCATCATGCGTGAGGTGATCACATACTTGGGCAAAAGCATAGGTCTATCTTACCAGTTATCAACAGTTTCTTAAGCCAAAACTTGTGGATAGCCTCACTGATCCAAGAACACCTTGTAAATGAAGGCACAAGTTGATGCTTTGATTCCTCATAAAACGTGTTTCTTGCATCCACTCCCGTTCTTGTCTCTCTGTGTCTTCATCAACCAACTTGCAATTATTTCAGAAGACTTCAAAAGACTTGTAGTCTGTAGTCTACCTTAAGCAAAGTGAAATTAAAATGATGTAGCCTCTAATCAAGGATCTCATCAAATCTCAAGATACATTTTTTGCTATATATATATATATATATTATCATGTTTCGATCATGGTCAAAGCAATAGCTGAAACAGACTCATCCCTCCAACAATAATTGCAAATAAAAAATGACAAGGTGGATAAACCACCAGCTCAAGGCTCAAGCAACAACAAGCATAAACCCATCCCTCGAAGTTGAAAAAAACAAAAAACACCAGCGATATGTAACCGAACCGCATGATCCCTTCATTGGATCTTTCTGATATAGCTTCCATGTATGTGGACCGAACACCGTGTGTTGTCTGAGCTTGCTAGGTGAGGCTATGAATGTTAACATCACGCAATGTGTCGTGGAGATAAGCACGAGATTTTTATATAAGCTTGAATGCTGTGAGTCTCTTGGTAGATAATGTGACAACATCAATAATATCATACTGGTTTTCATCAAATCAAATGATGATGCTTCTGACTCATGCAGAAAACGAAGTGTGAGGAAAGGCAATTTGAAGGGCACTTTATTGATTATTGCTGATTGCCAGCCAAACTTGTAGTATTCAAATGGGAAAGGTGACATATGGACATCACCTTGATGCCGATTTGATTCCATATGCCAAAGTGCTGGTAAAATGTTATGCTCATGAATCATGATCACATATTCCCAAGAAAGTAATCGCTCGATAGAATTTAGGGCATACCCATTTCTGTTCTCCATCTACATGGATTCATGCTCTCTGAGTTGGTATGTTGAACCCTTTTTTTATTACAATCTCTTGGCACACACCAAAATCAATGACATTAACCAAGTTTTTTTGGATCCGCCCGTAGAATTGTGAAGATGAACACAAAACCCTTTTCTTTTTCAAATAAAATAACAGCTTGGGCTCGTTTAAATTTATTTTTTAACTCAACTTCAACAAATCTTTTTGAGTTTATTCTTCGAATTGAACCCTCGATTCAAGATGAGTTTTAGCACGCTTTAAATTACAAAAAAAACTGAAATGCATCATCAAAGACAGACGAATCATCCCATCGTGGGCCCTTTGCTAATTAGTTCAGTCAACTTCCATTCGTCTATATAATTGAAGTAATCATGCACTATGAGAAACGAAGAAATTATTGATCTATCCGAAATGAAATCACATGGACAGGCATCTTATCCACAATGCTGAGAATCCCCTGCGAGTAAAAGGCAAAGCATGTGCATAAAATCAATCTGTGATGCTGCATAATGAAGCCGTTTGATGTGATCGGTCTTTGTCCTCTGTCGGAAAATTGATTGGTTGCTCGTTTTTGTAGTCTGTACTTGTACTCCTCCTGGAGAAATTGAAAGGTTAAATAAATGAAGGTCCTCATATATGTTTATTGAATTCGGGAGAACCTCTTCCTCTCAAAATAACTTGATGAAAACTGTTTGTACCAAAGACAAGAAGGTCATTAATTGAAAAAGGATGATCTGGGTTTTATTAATTACAAATTTACAATGGAATACCATGAATAACTTTTTGTTGCTTGGAATTGACTGCTGGATTATACTAGTCATTACCCTATCAAAGATCAAGTTTCGGGTCTCCAAAGTTTAAGGACGGGTTGTTTTTGTATTTTAAAAATATTTTTAAAAAAATTTAATTTTTTTGTGCTTCAATTTTTTTTGTTTTTTGTTTGTGTTTTCAGATAGTTTTGACTTACTGATATCAAAAATAAATTTTAAAAAAATAAAAAAATTTATTTTAAAGTATTTTCAAGCAAAAAACACTTTAAAAAACAATTGTTATTATAATTTTAAATAGGCACTAAATCTAATTGTCATACCTGGTTTTAGTGTCTGATCTAAAAAAGAACTTGAATTAGAGTCAATTCACGTATCATTATGTTAACTCAGGTTAGTTATCTTTTATCGAACAATGTTGTTTTATATATATATATTTTTTTAAAAGTTATTTTTGTTGATCAAGCCATGTTCAAATTGATCTGTCTAAATCAATTGAATTTAATTAAATTAAAATTTGATTCAGTTTATAAGTTTATATTTCGAGTTTTTTTTTTACCTAATAAATTAAATCAGGTTTAATAATAACATGATAGATTTAAAAAATCCTTTGATATGCATGAACGATGAGGTTGGAATTCAAACCTAAATGGATCCTCATCATTCAACTTGTTAATATATACAGTTCTCTTTATAGTATAAAATAAAAAACGTAAATATAGATCAGAATTAAGACATTTTATCACACATGTACAATGGGATTCTTATTTTATATTGATGTAATTGTTTTCATATGATCATATGGGTATTGTTAATTCAGAAAAATACACGAATTTTAATCAATCTTGAACAACATTTTCTATATATTAATAGCCTAATATTTATTTTGCTGGAATTGTCTTATATATGGCGGCTGCATGATTGTCCACTAGTAGTCTAAAAGCACAAATTTAAGAGAGATCAAGTTGTAATAATATGTTCCAATGAGCTGTAATATAATGCTGCGTGTTCCATCTTCCTTGGAAACTAAGAAAAATCTTTTCTACAATTTTTCAATTGAGCTAAATCGACACTATTTCTTAATTTTCTATCCCTAGCGTGAACAAGATTTGAATTCGGTTTCAAGTTACTTGGTAAGATGTCAAGCGATTTTGTCAATTCAGTTAACACTTCTGGCATTAAGAGGTTTGCTTGGAACCAAGGGATTTTCTTTCCCTATAATCTCAAGTTCGAAGTCTGTGGTTGCTAATATGATGGCCACTGGAAGCTTACATGATCGTTAACTTCAAGGCCCGTGGGATTAGTCGAGGTACGCGCAAACTAGCTTGGACACCCACGTTAATAAATAAAAAAAACACTCCTGGCATCAATTATAATATTTTTTTAAAAAATTAATTTTGAGTATTAAAGTATAAATTAGTTCGAGAATATTTTTTATGAAAAAAATTTATATAAAGTAAAAAAGCAATGTAAGACTAAAATACAAGACACTCCTCTGGGATCCGAGAGTTCTCTATCAATTTCCCTTTTAAGATACAACTTTGTTAAATATTCTATAAGATTTCAATTGTATCCTTTCTTGATTTGTGCCCGCGCGTGTCATAATATAATTTGATGAGAATTTTAGAATAATCAATTGATTTTTGCATATTTCTGCTGAGGTTTATGGATTTTTCTCGGTTACTCTTTCAAAATGTTAAATACTCTAATCAAGATCTGGGAAAGATCTTAAACCGAAAGCTAAATCGAAACCTAGAGAGGGTGTTCGTAAGAAATTACAGAGATAATTGATGGAAACTCCAAATTCAGAAGCTTTTTAAGTTGGAAATCTCCTAACTTTATTAATTTGGTGAGATTTTCACGTATTCTAGATTCATCTAGGGACCGAAAATAAAAAAAATAAAGTTTATGACCAGAATTGACTTTGTTTTTATTTTTTGAAAATTGAAGGGACCACAAATTTATAATTGGAAAAGTATGAGGATTAAAATGCATATTTCACACAAACTTTGTTAAAGCCTCTTAATAGATTAACCTTCTCTTAATAAATTAACCTTGGCCTTCAATTTGACAATTTAAAAATGAAATAAGAAAAGGTTTTGTAATGAAAAAACGTTCATTGTGAGAGAGGCTACATTGCGAGGAGGAACAATAATCTCCAACGCCTTTTAGTTTCTAGTGTAATTGTTTCAAAACCAGATCTAGAACAAAGTGTGAAAAATGTATCACGAGTGTTAGCTTTGATTTATTTAATTTCTTTCTATTTATTCAAATAATATTATTTTAATTAATCTTTT
>Ga0307517_10009095_pt1 | contig 14149 bp, 17 predicted proteins | sample 23_EM_MG_FD_194515 | JGI IMG/M metagenome (GOLD analysis project Ga0307517, IMG submission 194515) | Populus trichocarpa ectomycorrhiza microbial communities from riparian zone in the Pacific Northwest, United States - 23_EM | ecosystem: Host-associated > Plants > Roots > Unclassified | place...
CGACTGAGGGGATGGAATGGGGTGCACTGGTACTAGACGGCATGTTTTGAAGACCACCTTAACGATTGTAAATTCAAATTCTAGGTTGTAATGGAGACCCTTTGTAAGGCTGCAAAAGCTGCGGTTAAAACAAAGAACATTGACTCGGACCTTCTATAAGTAATTGGGTTCTGACGCACTGCAGAAGTTTCTCGATATTGCTGTCAATTTAAATTGTACATGTACATATTCTCGGGGTACGTAGCGCCAGACCTAATTCCCATTTTTTTTAAAAAAAACAAACAAAATGGTCTGCTTGAAAGCTCGGATATGACGCCCCTGGACTTAGTGGTTCAACGTTGACATTGATGTATTTTGTGACCTCGCGTCCTTCATAGTGCAAATTATATACCCGAGTGCGAATGCGGTAGCAACATGCAGTGATTTAACACTGGAAGTCATTTACGGATCGCTGTCCGTATCCGTCGAAGAGCCAGTTTCATTGGCATGGTCAATTTCTACAGGGAACAAAGAAATAGTTAGATTGAAAACGCCTTCGCCGAAAAAAGTAGTCTGACCGTCATAATGAGGGACATGAATAGGTTGTGGTCGAGGAGGAGAAGGCCGTCTGGGTGGAGGTCCTGTCCCGGACGCTGCTGGCCGACTACGAGGCGTTAGTTTTGCATTATTAGTCGTACCAGGAGGTCGAACAGGACTCTTGGATGAGATCGTTGAAGATGCAGGAGTGGGCACCGCCTCTAATGAGGAATCGCGAGATGACGTGGATGATGGCTCTGGAAAGGACGCAATGGAACTGTCCCGTAATTTCGATGGAATTCTAGATTGTGAGTTTGTCGAGGGGGAATAATGGGATTGCTAACCGCAAGTCGTCAGACGCTTTAAAATATGAAAATATCAAGATTAGCACACGCTTATTGGAAGCCCTGAAACATCTGGGTTGGCCTTTACACGGGATACTGGAGATCCTACGAGAAAGTTTTTATATGGGGAACTGGAACAGCAATAGGCGTGTATACCAGTCAATTTCCCTTTCTTTGATTTCTTGTTTGACGGTATTTGAGGGGAGACGGGCTATAAATTCATGTCACCGGCGCAAATCGAAGGGTTTGCAGAACTGACACTTGCCCGTTTGCGTTTGCCATTTCCGTTGAGTGTAAACTCGCTCTCATCTGCTACGAAAAAAAAAAGTTCAGGCAAACTTCGCGAAGCAAGAAACTTGAGTAGTCTTCACCTTTCGGATTTGACTTTCCCTTGCCAGTCGCTTTCTCATCCGATAAGACACCGCTCTCGGAAATAGGAGACGCCGATCGACCAGTATCTGAGGGTAACCTTTTAGAAAATAAATAAGAAACCAAAGCTGATGACAGGAAAGAACAGTGGACTTCGACTTGTTAGCGTTTCTCACCGCACCTCGTCGGGAAGAGGTCAAGCCCATACATGATGCCAAATGAGGCGCATATCTATTTGATGCTATCTGGAGTTTAGCACACACACAATTGGAGATCAAATTCAGGAGCCAAAACGAAAGAATTTTAAAACTCGACCGACCTGCCGCGAGCACACATCGCACACCAAGTACAGGTTTCCATCCTTTCCAGTAGGTGTGCTTGTCCCCGTCGTGCCGGGTTTGGCAGCTGTGAATTCATTACTTGCGGCTGAAGAAGGCGTAGCTGGGCGTGAGGACACGATTGCACTGGAGGCTAGAGAGACTTGGCTTGCGTCTCCGATAGAAGATCCTGGAACATGAACTTGTAGTTAATTAGATCCATATTCTAATAGATGGTAGAGGCATTTACTGGATCCACAACTGGGCGTCGGTTGGTGCAGTTTGGGATATAAGCATTAAATGGTTTTGTAGAAGTAGGGGTGAGCGTACCGTGTATGGCAAACTGGGCAGACCACCTTTGACCTAATGGTTTCATGATGGGACTGCAGAGTTACATCCATAACCAACTCATCGAGTATGGCAGAGAATATCCGTTGTGTCTGATCCAATATTTGGAAGAGGTCATCCCTTTGAATCATATTTCCACCGAAACAACCCACCAATCCGTTTAATGTTTCCTCTCGCTCTGATTTCTGCGGCATGTCGACACTAGTTTCTGCAGCTTAAACAATGATGGAGAATAGTGTGAAGCGGGAATGCGGACCGGTATAGTTCATCAAAATAAGTTCTATTTTGCGCAAAAGCTTCTTGCAAGTAGTGCGATATAGAGTATTGACTTAAAAGACAGTATTCATGTTCATGAATGGTCATAAGAGGCATACTTAAGACAATAGCTGAAAGCATAAACAGGTGGATCTAAAGGGTATTATAGAATCGAGATATCCAGTGGGACACGAAATTTCTTCTGCAAGCACTTTTGCATTGGCATCAAGCCCCTCCCGCCAATTCGCACTAGTTAATAATGGTTCGAGCTCAATCTCGAAATCGTGAACACCCCAATAATGACCACAGCCAAAACACCAATGCTTGCCGGCAACAACAAATCCTTTGGAATCCCAAGGACTTCCTCAGGACCCTGGGCATGTTTCGGCATATCGGGAGGAGCAACTTTTGGCTCGATGGCAGCAGGGAGGGGCGTAGTGGTGTCTACTGAAGGGGATGCAGCTCTTACTGCGGCCGCCTCTGCTTTCTCGACTTCTTTCTCCTCCTTCAACGCAGCGGCACTCACTTCTGCCGCCTTTGCCTCACTTCTTCCAGCTCCAGCCTCTGCCCATCCTTTCCCACCCTGGACGAACAACACCACGCGATCGGTGCGAGCACCTCGAGCGATTTTCACTGCATCAGTGACGTCGTCATCAGAGGTCATCAGAACGGTATCCCCATCCGCATCGGTGTACGAAAGAACGAAGTCATTTGGATCGGGTAAGTCCCCTTGCGAGTCCTTCATCTCTGTGAAGAAAGGGTCGTTGGCAAGTTTTCCCATCACGATCTCGTGCAAGTGCTCAATGTTATCATGCCGTGATTGGAAACGGTGTGTACGACCTGACGGCGTGCGGAACTTGAACACGTATGTACCATCATCGACAGGGACCGGTGCAGAGGAAGAATGGGCACCACCTTTGAGGCCTGCATGAGCAAAACCTGAGACAGCAGAGATATGATCGTCGTGATCATCGACGACGGAAGCCGAGTCATCCGGATGAACCTCTGAATGAGGCGAGCGCAAATCATTGGCAGAGGAGAAGGTGTGCGACTCGGTATGTTGTCGGAATGAGCCAGACAAAGCGGACCCATCGTCGTCATGTCCAATCGAATCGAAGAAACGACCCCACATGGGACCACCTTCGTTATCGTTTTTGTTCGCATTATCGCCAACCATGGCATTCATCTAGTATCAATCCAGTGAGAAAAGCGGGGTGGACTTCAATGCACATACCTGCTCCAGGGTAGCATACGTCAACTTCAACACATCGACAATCGCTACCAATCGGCCATCGGACTCAAGAACGGGAAGATTAAGGTAGTGACCATCTGTACGAAGCTTTTAATCAGTAAAATTGACATTCGAGTGATTGGATGTGCTTACTGTGCATCTTCTTCAATGCATCATGCACGGTCATCGTTGGAGGTGCTGTATCCGGGTGCGGCGTCATAACTCTAACGACGCTGCATCTTCCCGCATCCAACCCTGCTGCAATGACACGCAACACCACATCTTTACTCGTAAATATTCCTGCAATCCTGGAATGTGTACCTCCAGCACCAACACTTGACGGCTCCATAACACAAACAGCCGTCGTTCTCCTCTCTTTCATGAGTTTTGCCACCTCTCTCACCGTCGTTTTTGGTCCTACAGTTGCAGGCTGGGTACGGGAGTCCATGATTGTTGTCAAATCTGGCAGAGCTGTTTTCTCTCGCAAGCGCTCAGCCCACGCGAGCATTGCCGCCGCTTGAGGATTAGATCCTACGGTGCCACCTAGTTCGGATTGAACTCCAGCCATAGCAGTGAACAGCTGTTCCGAAGCAACAGAACTGCGTTCCACTTTCCCAAGCGCCTCATGGAAGACTTTGGTGATGTCTAGGAGTCCGACGACGTTTCCATCCTCGTTGCACACGGGCTAACGGATGTGTGAATTTTTATGGATCCAAAATGAAAAGTAGGACGAACCAGATGCCTGAAATGTCTGGACACCATGAGTTGCAGAGCCTCGGTAGCGCTAGTGGTGTCACGGGTGACCATTGGATTGCGCGTCATAATTTGATTAACAGGCGTGCTGTGTGGGTCCAATCCTTCAGCAGTGACCTAAAAATATTCTCTTAACACGGCATTGTCAGAGAAAACATAATTCGCATTACCCTATATGCTAAATCTTTTGCGGTGAATATTCCACTTAATCCTTCCTCATCGTCCACAACGAGTACACAGTCAGTCCTTTTCGCGGCACAGAGTTGGCTCGCTTCGGCGACGGTGATACTTTCGGGTACTGTCAATGCAGGACTTGGTTTCAATGCGGCGACTGTCCCCTTTACAGGGGCAGTTTTGCCAAGACCCCGCTTTGAGCGCTGACCAGTTTGGTTGTGTGAGATGGTACGCTTGCGTGAGAGCTCTGATTCGATTTTCTTGCGAATAGCCTGTCAGGTAAGGCTGTGTCAGGAATTGGAACTGCAGAGAGGTTGAATGACTTGTGGACTACCTCATCCCTCTTTGACTGTTTCTTTCTCGTATCCGACACCGACAAAGAGTTGTTCTGATAACCTGAAACAGAAGACATGGACGTGGTGTTCGTCAAGTTGTTTGCTTTTGATAAGCTGACGTTCAGATGGTACTGGGCTGGTGCAGGCGAACCAGGGAGCTCAGGCGAACTCGGGAATTGAAACGGAATGGTGGCAGGGGAATGAGGGCGAGCGGAATGAGAATGTGTTGGGACGGGAATGCGGGACATTCACCAAGTTGCTCGCAACCAACTTGACGCTTTTCTGTTCGCGTCGCGATTTAATCCGTATGCGATGTTTGTCTCTGTTATTCTTAGAACAGCCTCTCGCACTTGGCTGGATTCTTCAAGAGTACAAGTTTCCATAGTAGTTTAAAACGGTGTATGATGTGAATGAGGAATATTTATTCTCCTCATTGTGAAATTTACCTCCTGATCTTCAAATTCCTCCTCCCCCGGCCCGGGGCACCATACTGCGTGTAAGCGACGTAGAGCCCTCCAATTATCAAGATCGTCACAAAATTCACTTCATCAGCAAATGTCAGCGCCAACGGCTCTTATTGGGAAAGAAATACGAACCAGTAACGAACGTCAGCAAGCCTTGCCCAAGTTCCATGACCATCTTGACAAGGATGAATGAGCTGCGTGCTAACTCTGCTCCCAATGCCAGGATAGCCTGAAACACTGCTAGGACTGAGCTGAACAAAGATAGAAGAATTCCAAGCATGGAATTCAGCAAAGAGGAAAGAGCTCCAGATAGTGTATACAATTCAAGGTACGTCATGGAGGAGTGTGACATTGAAGGGAGTGTGACGCTGCGGCAGAACGGCACACCACGTTTTTGTTTACCACGCCAGTCACCTCTGCGCACGAAGGAGCTGGTTGAATCGAATCATCATTCGTTTGCCTTAGATTCTCTACACTTTCCATAGTGCGCTTTTTTCAATCTTAATTTGTGATTCGTTCCCAACTGTTTTGGTTCTTTTTGACAGAGTCTAACTAAAGGAGTGCACACGCACCAAACACATTTTTCACTCAGAGACATGCCCCCGCCACCGAGTTACCAGGTGAAGAGGCTTTTTCGATACCGCATGTGCAATTCTGCTAACAGTTACCTCTTTTCAGCACTACATTTGGGCTTCTGGCCATTTTATTCTCTTATTCGCTTCTCTGCGATACGTGTTTGCCGTTTTAACACTGAAGGTGGCGTCAACGTTCTGGTACAAAGGTGAGTTGGTCTTCTACTTGATTTTCGATATTTCGAAAACCCCATTTTCAACTTGAACTTGGAATTAGACGCTAACTAACCTATTTTCAACAGCAAGTTATGCTGGAGCACTCATCAGCTATGCCATCGTATGCAAGTATGTTATTCCGACTTATCCGTGAAAAATATATCTCAAGTCACCTCTTCCTTTGTACAGTCGATCCCCGGGTGTACGTTCTTTTTCTTCCACCCCTACTTGTGCTGATGCAGCCCCACCATTCACCCCTTATTCTCCATTGCTGAATAATTAGCCTCCTCAACCCAATCTGGCATATATTAAGAGGGCAATGCTTGACGAGGTATGGTTTTACCCTTTTAAGTGACAGGGATTAATACATAACAACCTGTATAGAATGTCCAATACTTCCTTCTGGCCATCTTCTGGTTCACTTCAAAACCAATAACGGGTTCGTCCCTTTCCTCCTGTCAATTCCTGAAGACTGAAACTTGTTGATGATAGTCACCTTACTTCCCTACATGATTTTCTCCCTTTTCCACGCGCTTACGTTCACTCGCACTACGCTTATAAGCCAATTCCTGCCCCCTGGTCCGCCCAACGCGAATGGTGTGCCAGGCCCCCACCCATTGGCGAAGAAACTTCAAGTCTGGATCAAAGGTATAACCAATCATCATATACGAAACGGTGTATCTGACATAATATGCCGCTTTTTCCTACTAGCCAATTACGACTCTGCCATGCGAGTTGTTGCCTTTACCGAACTTGTCATCTTCACCCGAATCTTCCTTGGCGCGATCACGTTCCAGAATTCGCTGCTCTCCCCTATCATTTACTCCCACTTCCTCAGGCAGCGCTACTACCAATCCGTGTTCACCCGTGAAGCGATCACTCTGACCTCCGCCTATGTAGACGGCTGGGTAAAAAAGCCTGGAAACCCTCCAGTCGTCGTCATGGTTTGGGAAAGGGGAAGGGAGGTTATCAGGAGATGGGCTGGTGTCGTGCTTGTACGGAATGAAGACCAGCAGCAGCAGCAACAGCAGCCGCAGTGAGAAGGTTGACCAGCCGATGTAAAGGCGAGAGGGGGAACTGGATTAGGTGCGATACTTATACTCTACCTGTAAATGCCACGCCTGTGATGTGCAGTATACTTTAAATGGGACGATTGATAAAATATTTACTGTACATGTCGCCTCTCGCTTTCTTTGTCACGACTCTGTAACTTTCCTTCCAATTGATTCCTTTCGTGTGTCTTTCGTCTGGTGACGGGCGACTTTCAATACAATCAATCCACTTGTCTCGGTGATTCCTTCCAATGAAAGGGAGTCGCATGCTCAAATAATTCATATCCACGTTGTTCAAATGACACCAAGGTATATGGAGTCCAGATCTATCTTTTCGAGACGCCAGACACCTCGCTCGAGTTCGCAAGCCTTTCTCTCTGAGCGTCGGCCAAAACACGGCGTTGGTTGAAATAATCAATCTAGCAATCCAATATTTGATGAGAGTCAACATAAGATTGCGCAATAAAAGATATGCGTACCCAACTCTTTGCACAACTTCCTTCGTAAGACGCCTCTTCTTTCGTGCATGTCGGGCTTTCCTCCTTGCCTGGCTTTACAACTCCTGCACGGTCCAAACATGCAAAGTAGGCGTCTCTATGTTCCCAGCATTTTTGACGGTTTTCACGTGTTGGGCTGGATGGTTCGTCTTGTTGTTTTGACCAGAAGAACCAACCCATCTTTTCAAGCTTTGGTGGACGATGAATAGCGACGGATTTGCGGTCCGGGTGTCAAACACATAGGGCGGCAACTCCCGAACGAATTTCAGATCGTTCAAGTCGAATCGTTTCTTGCTTCTCTCTAGGTTCTGGGACTCTGCCAACAAGCCCGATGACTGATATGATTCCAGAAAAAAGTACGGAGAAAGCGAAGGGGACCAAAGGAAAAGAGAAGGAAGCAGCGACAATTCCAACGTCCAGTACACGAATCCCATTTACTTCCCTTCCACTTTCCCCACCCACTCAGCAAGCACTCGAAGCTATGAATTTAACGCACACGACCCCTATACAAACGGCTTGTATTCCATTGTTACTTGCATCTGGCTCGGGCTCCACTTCAAATCCAAACCTCATTTCTGGCTCGTCTGGTGTACAGCCTACCACCTCTCCTGATATCCTCGCTGCCGCACGCACCGGGAGCGGTAAAACCCTTGCTTTTCTGCTGCCCGCAGTTGAGCTCCTTCATCGACTAAAATTTAAACCTCACAATGGGACAGGTGTAATCATCATCTCGCCTACGAGAGAGCTGGCTTTGCAGATTTTTGGAGTTGTGAGGGAGGTGATGAGTGGTGGGGGAGAAAGGAAAGGGTTCACGCAAACATTTGGAATTCTGATGGGAGGTGCAAATCGGAGAGCAGAGGAAGAGAAATTAGTAAAGGGAGTCAACTTGATCGTTGCTACTCCTGGCAGGCTGTGGGATCATTTGCGGGTATGTTCCTCAGAGTTCTCAATGGAATGTTGATTTCATTCGTCGCACAAGGACACGAAGGGTTTTGTGACCCGTAACCTGAAAACTCTTATAATCGACGAAGCTGATCGGATCCTTGAAATCGGATTCGAACAACAAATGCGTGATATCATAGCGATGCTTCCCAAAGGTGCATTGCTGCCTTGAATATTAATTTGCTTGTCTTCCTGATTCAAACCCGCAGACCGCCAAACGCTTCTCTTCTCCGCCACGCAAACTACCAAAGTTGCCGATTTGGCTCGTGTCTCGCTCAAACCCAACCCGATTCTCATTGACGTAGACAAAGAACAAGCTACTTCCACCGTGTCCACCTTGTCTCAGGGCTATGTGACCTGTCCACCGGAGCACCGATTTTTATTGCTATTTACCTTCTTGAAGAAGAATTTGAAGAAAAAGATCATCGTCTTCTTTTCGAGTTGCAACTCCGTAAAATACCACGGGGAGTTGTTGAATTATATTGACATACCAGTATTGGATCTCCATGTGAGTCGATTTTCTTAACCGCGCTTTCCGGCTCCTCACTTTTATTTCCAGGGCAAACAAAAACAACAAAAGCGCACTTCGACTTTCTTCGAATTTATGAATGCCCCCCATGGTACACTCCTCTGTACCGACGTAGCTGCAAGAGGACTCGACATCCCTCGGGTAGACTATATCATTCAATACGACCCGCCTGATGATCCTCGGGATTACATTCATCGAGTCGGAAGAACGGCAAGGGCAGGCAAAGTGGGCAAGAGTTTGCTATTTTTGATGGAAAGCGAGCTTGGATTCCTGAGATATTTGAAAGAAGCAAAGGTTCCTTTGAATGAGTTTGTATTTCCGAAGGAGAGGGTGATTGATGTACAAGCGCAGGTAAGTTGAAACTCTTTTCTTGTTCGTTTTGGTCGGGATTAATCGGTTGGATTTAGTTAGAGAGCTTACTTCAGAAGAACTACCACCTTTATAGATCTGCAACCCTCGGCTATAGGGCGTATCTGCAGTCTTATGCTTCGTACCAACTGAAAAAGATTTTTGATGTCAACAAGCTGGACCTGGCAAAGATTGCCAAGGCATTTGGATTCAAGGTCCCGCCAAGAGTCAGCCTGAATGTCGGGGTTGGGGTTGGTGGTGGTGCCGGCGCAGGTGTGGGAAAGAGAAGGAGGGGGGAAAGTGAGAGTGATGAGGAAAGTGAGGATATGGAGGACGAGCATCACGAAGAAGAGGATGGGGAAAAGAAAAGAAGGAGGAAAGAAAGGACTGTACAGAATGGATCAGGACAGCAGGGTGATGGTTCTGTTAGTGGGCCGATGAGGATACGAGAGGAGGGCTGGTCGAAGAAGAGACGGGAAGAGGTACTTGGGAAGAAGAGGCTCTTGAAAGAGAGGTACTTCAAGGACAAGAATATGGGACGTGCAAAATTTGCTAAAAATTGGAGTAGGTAGTCAAAGATATACTGTTGTGCTCTTTTGCCGTTTCAATGTCTATCGCGAGGTATGAAGTTCGTCCCGTTTTCGGTCGACGAATTTGACGGGGGTGTCAAAAATGAAGAACGACTTGGAGCGCGCCAATGGATCTAAATTTCCGTCTCCGGTTCTTAGAAAGCCCCCTCACGAAACATCCAAGAGTCAAGAATTCAAAAACCCTTAGAACCCTTATTCAGTGACATCCACTGAGCATATACTGACCACGTCGAGTATCATTATGGTTACAGTAATTGGAACGCGGTATGACTGTGATTGCACGTTCGCATTGAATAACTACAATTTATATAAGTAGACGCATTAAAATTCAAATAAAGGAGAAATGATTAAAGGAAATTAAGGTGCATTGGTTCGACTCGACAGAGTCTTAAGCCCGAAGCCCAACGACAAGGGTGCACCAGGAGAGTTGGGAAAAAAGTATCCACAACTCCCCTTCTTCGGGACCTACCTTGTTCGCGTGAAGAGTTGGAACAGCCGACCCAATACCAAAAAAGTCCATCCGAAATCCAACCCAACCCAACGATTCAGACGACTACACTACGGCATGACCGCAAAGAAAACTCAAGTATTGATCGTGTACGGCCGTGGATTCTCATTTCAGTTGACAGTCGGCGTCGTTGTCGGGGGATAACAATCAAACATTTCGACAGTAATCAGGGTGGTCCATCGACAAGCAGAGCAGTGGAAAGGGCGAGTCAGCCACCATGGCGGGGAGGGATCATGGAGCAGAACCGACCTTCGACCTGGAGAGGGCACCTCCACACACAGCGGCTCACAAGAGGAGTAGATGACATGGACGGAATTGCCGCTATGTGCAGAAGGACCCTGCTTGACTCCGATTTCTGGGGGGTGTGGCGGCGCAGGGGTAACCAGAGCAATCCAAGGGTCCAAGTGGGTTGACGGCGAGGTGGATACTTAAATTTAAACGCCCAAGTCATGCCAGTCAATCCTGTCGTACAAGCACAGAGAGAGAGAGAGATTTGAACACGGCGGGAACATCATGGGGGAGGGGCTGACGGCGTGGTCACTGCTCGCCTAACTTGAAAGTCTTGAATACACGTTTGTCAGCGTTGTTATCGTGGTCAACGGTGAGAATGCGAGAGAGGAACTCACCAGACCAAAGGCGAGGTGACCGATGGGGAGTAAGGATGAGAATAGAACCTAGAGGGCGAAACTTGATTATATAGTCCAAATTGCTTGGTCGTGTGTGGTTCCGCTTACTCTTTGCCCATAAATGGACTCGTTGACCATTTGGAGACCCGTAATTGAGCGTTGCGTATGTTGAAGCCTGGTGTTCTTTGTCTAGCCGTGGATACTTTTTGGTCTTGTTTTGGTCACGGTAAATTGTTGAGCCCAAGATAAGTTGCTGAAGGTAATTCTTGAATTCTGGGCGCTCGCACTGGAACCATACGACATGCACCAATATGGCAGGATAATGTTAGTAAATGATAAATGCTTTCTAATCCTTCTATTTAAACATTCCGAACGTCTCGACCCACATGAAACATCAATGGTGCATCCAACTTCTTTCGCCTGACACTCAATCACCTCACTGAAATTTACCGTGACAACATTACCAATTTACCACTTGAGCACCTATTCAAGTTCAAAAAAGGGGGAATATGATATGGGTGTCCCTAACGAGAAAACCGAGGATTGAAGGACAAATAATAATTCATTTATGAATAGAGAAGCTACAGTTGGCACAGAAAAGAGCAGCAGATAAGACGTGAACGGGTTTGTACATCGCTGTCATGGGTGAGGGAGTCCGCCTTGGAGACTTCAGAAGAATCTTTACTTCAAGAACATGGGGATAGCATCTGCAAAATTAACACCAGAGTATTGAGTTATTCGGACGGACCGCGAATATGTGGATCTATAAATACCCTGACGCCCATAAAATGAAATTACGGCTTTCGTTCCGTGACTCTTGACAATGGCGAACAACTACTCTACCAAATGGCTGAAAGTTTCGGAGCCTTTCCCCCATGTCTTGCATGTCGAACTTGCGAGGTTAGTGAAATTGATACCCTCGGACAATTACAAATTCTCGTTTTGCAAGGCCTCCTGTGAATGCATTTACAGTCGAGTTCTGGAGCGAGTACGGAAATTTATTTGACTCAGTCATCCATGACGGGTACGATGTCCGTGCTCTCGTGCTCTCGTCTGTGTTGCCAAAGGTATTTACTGCAGGAATTGACTGTACGTATTGGTCTCAGCCATCTGATATACGCGCTCAAAACCCCCGAATCTGCAGTTACAGATTTTGATAATGGCAGCTTGGGAAGTGGGGAAGATAGTGCCAGAATGGCATTCCAGACGCGCAAGATTATTGACGAATTTCATCGTACCGTCACTGCACCCCAGAGGGCACCTTTCCCAGTCGTTGCCGCTCTTCATGGCCATGTGATTGGACTGGGAGTAGATTTTATTGCTGCTTGTGACATTCGTTATGCGGCTAGCAACACGTCGTTTTCTATAAAGGTATGTCCTGGATATATTTGTACAACCCAATCGTTCATCAATATTCTGCCAGGAAATCGACATTGGTGTGGCTCCTCACATGGGTACTCTTGCCTTTCTTCCAAAAATAACAGGAAATGATTCCCTCGTCCGGGAGCTCACATATACTACTCGCCCATTCTCAGCGATCGAGGCTGAGAAATTAGGACTGGTGTCAAAAGTCTTCGAAGGGGGAAGAGATGAGGTCATCAAAGGGGCACTCGAGCTCGCCAAGTTCATTGCCACCAAGAGTCCTGTCGCCGTTTCCAGCTCCAAAAATCTCATTTCTCATGCACGAGACCATAGCGTGTCCGAGAACTTGGCTTATACCTCGGTCTGGAACTCTTCTTCATTGATGACAAAGGTGACATTCTCTCCTCCCTTTGTAGTCTGGCTTGCTCATATGAATATACATCTGTAGGATATCTCAGAAGCCATTTCTCGCAACGGGAACCCAAAATTTGCGCCGTTGACGATGCAGACGAAATTATCCAAGCTTTGATATCCTGTGCATGGCAAAGAACTTGACAATTTTGTGAGCGCAACCTGTCGTCTTGAGCATTCTTCCAAGCAGGCCGCACATTGTATCCTGGTATACTAGTTGTACCCCGAATCCCAAGCCATAAGTACGTCTTAAGTTTCAATAGTAAAAGGGACTATGGTTGCAGCAAAAAAATGTTGCAACTGCCGAAATGGTGTTACATGTTGGGCAGGTGTTGTAAAGGCAGTGATTGAGGTAACTTGTAAGTCTTCCTGGTATCAAGGGAAATTGGGAATTATACAAGAATTGGGTTCAGAGGCAATATGGGTGTGACATCACAAACTCTGACGACTCGGAGGGTGGGCCTCAGGAAGATGATTACTGGATGGCCACAGATTTTATTGCACTGAGACAGCTGTTAGGTGCTCGTGATGATCTAAGTTGATGGCTTTGTGGAAAACCAATTCGGGTGCAAAGGGGGATCCAGTGTGCGATCGGATAGTTTTCGACCCTCCCCCCTTTGAGATGTCGAACCCCAGCCCCTGGCCATGTCGTTCCTAGCCGCTATCAAGGCTCTCGGATGGGGATACCCTTGTAATAGTACTAGTTGGTCATGGGGACTATCAGAGTCATGGATTTGTCGTTGGCGATGAAAATCAGCGTTTCGAGCTCAATAAGGAGACACTCTTTGTGCGTGGCACTAAGGGGAACATCTTGGTTATCAGTACAGCCTGCTTTTCTGGTAGCTGGAAGAGCACGCACTGGACACTTCTAGCTGCTGCCGGGCCAGATCAACATTCCATCTCAATGGCTGTATCCGGTTCAGGTGAGTGTAGGGGTGGCTTCTTCACCAACGCGCTTCTTGCTGAACATGCCGATGAGTTCAACATAAGGCCCCCTTACCCAGGTCCAATTGATAACAGTGGTCACCGCCTCCAGCAACGAAGTCACGATTTTGGGCCAGAGAAGACGACAAGTCCATCACCTCGCCAGCCGAAACGTAGCATGCAAGATATTCTCGACTGGATCTATAGGTCTAGGAATGACATTGGGCGGACCTACCCATCTGCCGACATAATCTTCCACCCGTGCCAGCTGGGATCTCACCGTCTTCCTTTTGCGTCATTGATATCGGGGAGGGCACCCTTCCACAAGCTGGCATGTGTCGCCCCATCGCCCTCCGCTGACCAGGCGTCCATACTTTCTGCCAACACCTTCCCTGTTTCACCACTCCGGAATCTACCATCAATATCACCTAGGATGCTATCAGAAGAAGAAGAAGCAACACTCGTA
>Ga0307517_10009096_pt1 | contig 14147 bp, 23 predicted proteins | sample 23_EM_MG_FD_194515 | JGI IMG/M metagenome (GOLD analysis project Ga0307517, IMG submission 194515) | Populus trichocarpa ectomycorrhiza microbial communities from riparian zone in the Pacific Northwest, United States - 23_EM | ecosystem: Host-associated > Plants > Roots > Unclassified | place...
GCGATATTGGCGGCCTTCGCCGATCGGTGGATATTGTGGATCAGAGGGTAGAGGACCTCGTTAGCGATAAGAGTCCAAACCCCCGGCGCGTACAAGGTGTAAAAGATCAGCACTGTAAACCACGTTCGTGAGAACCTATATCCGATTTAAGGACGTAGTGAAAGCGAGCCCACACTTCATTTGTCGGGGATTCACAACCGCCCGGGCTGGCACCGTCAGCAAAATCTTGAGAGCTAGCTGTGTATCACGTTGAAGGTAAGGAATGACAAACGGAAACCTGGCTGATTACCCACATCATGTGAATCCTCAATGAAGCGCTTGACCTCTTCTCCAGTTGCGTCTTTATGCAGCAGTGTTAGAAGCTTGCAACCGTCCCTTCCAGCCGATGCACAAGTATTGCTGAATCCCAGAAACACAGCTTCGACATCCGTTAACAGGCTGTACATCAGCTTTGGTACGTTATCCGTGAGACGATCTCCAACCGTATGGTGAAGGAACAAACGTACTTCGACCTTCCCCCAGACGGATGGGTTGGCGACTCCATCGAGGATTACTCGCCCCACGCGCTGAAATTTCGGGGATCAGCCAACGATTCCGATACACGATCGTTTGCGCACATCAGGGAACACTGGAAAGAGTCACTCTAAGAGTCCAGCGATGTGATAGGCGTACTTACTATTTACGAAGTGGAACCCAAGAATCGTTCCATAAGAAAACCCCCAGTAGTTTATTGGTTGCCCAGGACCTACGATCTTGTCTCCAAGCGCAACCAAATCACGCACTGTGGAGCTCGTGCCGATGTACTGCAAGTACGGACCAACTGGCCCCCACTCGCACCGCTGAGAATACATGGACATCTTCGTTTCGGTGTACTCCAGAGTCGTATATAAGTCCTCCACCTCCTCGTCAGTGAAGTTAGAGGCAACGCTGACATTGAGACCGACAATCGGAGTCCCCTGCCAAAATGTGACTTCCTCCTCAAGAGATCCGAAGCATGTCACAGTTCCAGGGCTATGGGCAGGGTAAACGCGATGCATGCGGGGTTTGAAAGGAAGCCGTACAAAGTGTAGTAGCTCGCGCTACCACGAGGGTCCCACGACACAATATCGTATTGGCCGTCGAAAATCGCGCTCAAGGATTCAACAAAGCCAGGGAGCACGAAGGTTCCGGGCGCACCAGGACCGCCTTTCAAAGATAAATCAGCACCGCCGTTCTCGGCAGCCTGCACAGATACATACCTGGATTTATGAAAACTGAGCCCTTACTCTTACCGGGCTTGGCGGCGGTGTATTTGATCACCGCGATGTTTGCAGTCCTGGCGGAACTGTTATGGTAATCCATGGGAACTTCAACATGGGTGCAGTAGAGACCTGGAAGGGGACGCTTGACCCCAAAAGTATCACAGCTTTGCCATACCAGATCCTGAGAAGGTTAAGCCAAGGCGCAAGGGTGGGAAGGGTAGTGATCTACATCTTTTCCTGCTGAAGAAGGGGCCGCCGGTGCCCCAAAAACACCGTTGCAAGCCACAGCGCAAAGGACGAGGAATGAACTTATAGAGAACATCAAAGTCTGGTCCTTGACGTGGGATCCTCGGCAAGATTACTGTGTCTCAAGTTTCAAGGTCACTTCGAGGTATCACCCACAACGTTGTGGCCGAGAGCGGCGCGCAGCAGCCCGGCGCCATCGTCGACACATCATGGGCGCCATTTGCGGCCGCGGCCTCGATCATCCGGCTTCCCCTCGTACAGCTTCCAACTCGTAGCATTTGCATTCGACGGCAGCCTCCGAAAGTTAAGGAGAGCTCGTTCGATACGAATGTGCAGATTGCTCCGCGCAAGATAGATCGTCCATGCCATGGGTATCTGATCGCGTGCGCAGTGTGGCTGCGGTCAAAGGCAAAATTTCGCTCAACTTCCATGGCCAGTTCCTCCGTTGGGAACGGGAAAAAGCTGGGCTGGCGAAATGCCTGGATGCCGTGGATGCGGACTGAATTCCTGAACAGATGCTGAGGCGGACTCGGGCATCTGCATCAGTTTCGAACACAATCACAGAGTCCTCGGATACTGTGTTGAGCCTGCCTTGGAGTGAAGTGAGCTCACGTGCCGGTTGATTGTGGAGGAGAGGCGGGAACACGGGAAGCACTGCACCCGACGCGCTTCATCGAATCCAACTCTCGAGTTCTTGTTCCAACGATTGCCGTCTATTATGGTACCCGTCCTCGAACTCTCACACCCTTTTCCTCCACTGCAGGGGAGGGAGGGGAGACGAGTCTGAGCGCAGGAGATGCGCGCGATTTCTGAGTAAATCCACATGGGTGAAGATAAGATCAATCTGGTGGTTTGTCCATCGCAACCGACATCGACAGCCGAGAGCTCACCCAGCTGGCATGAACTCTCAACCGGGTTGATTCTTTTGTTCCCTCTTGTCCAAATACCAAACCCCTCACTCTCTAGTAAACAGCCGCACGCTCCTTGCTTCCCCCCCCACCTCGTCTGGTCGCGATGGCTAGTCCTCTCGTCCGACGACAGATATCCCGTACGTCTTCTCTGGTAATCCTCCCCGAAAAAGTCCTCCGTTACTTAACTGTCCTGCAGTCCCCCCTCTATTTTCAACCTCCACCTCGCGGGTTGCGTCGCCCATGACCACCCCAACCAGCACAGCGACAGGAAGCGGCTTGTTTCCCCCAGTCATGAGTATAATCAACGGTGTGTCGAGTCTCATGAACGCAATGTCCTCCTCGGGATCAAGTCCATCACAGTCGACATCTTCGTCACAGTCGACACCTTCCTTAGAGCCCACGCCTACTCCCTCGTCGGTCACCAACACCCCCAGGTACGTTAAAACCAACCGCCCCTCGTACCGGAGTGCTGAGATTCCAGCAGTCCATCAACGGTGTCTTCAGTCTCCACTCCCACTCCACCGCTCCTGACGCCGGGAGCAACCACAATCACAGAGACAACCTCCGACACTGCTCCTCCCTCAAGCGGGACCTCCGAACCCAAGGGAAAGTCCTTTCTCGAAAACAAACCCCTTGCTGGATTCGTCTTTGGGCTCGCTGGACTGGCTGCTTTGATCATTGTGATCATTGCTGTGACTACTTTCGCGCGCAGGCGCAACCGAAAACGTCTCTTGGCTGACGCCTCCAACTTCTCCTTTGACCCCAAACATATCGAAGACAAAATGTCTGACGAGAAGCACCCTGGCCTTGCCGGCCATAGTGGCGACGGGGCTGCCGGTGGTTTTGCTGGAGTCGGCATGGGAAGCATTTCCAGACGCAGACCTTCTCTCCCCTCACTCACACCTGCATACACTCCCCAAGATTATGCGGGTCACGATGATGGTTACCCTGCCCAGCACCACAACCTGAGAAACGTTCCAGTCGGGTATAATTCAGCACCCAACCCCTACGACTTGTATGGTCCTAGAAACAGTGTAGGACACCCAAACAGTCAGGGACAATACGACCCATTTAACCTTTCTGGTTCGAGCGACAATCGCCTTTCTATGACCGATTCTGGTCCCCCTGTACCTTACCAACTTCGACCTGGGGTACATCCTACACAAGGCCCAAGCTTCACTCCCATCTTATCCACCAGCCCTGCCCCGTTGAATCATTTACCACCAATTCCGTCGACAGCATCGCCCCCGCCCGACTCCCTGCAGCGGCTCCCTACTCCTGATGCTCCCCCAGACGCTGTTGGACGGCGGAACAGCGTTGACGATGACGCGTACGGCGGCGCTTCCTTCGGACGGGACTCGCCCCCTCCTGCACCAAGAACACTTCAGGTGAGTTGGCCCGAAAGCGTTTGCACCATGTGACGGTACTCAATCGCCACCCCCTAGGTTGCCAACATGTGATCCACCCCTCATTCTCTACACCAACTTTCCGATTCGATTGCGGGACTTTTGTCGAACAATTTATCCCAGGGTTTTGACCAAATAACTTCCTTTCTCGACCCAACACGAGGGGTGCGTTCGTTGATACTCATAATCTTTGGTCGATCCCCGTCCGAATGTACAGGTTGAGCGCGAAAAGGGTGTTGGCGAGTACCAAATGCCACCCTCCCCTCCTTCTATACCACCATCGTGCTAGTTGTGCATTCTTTCATTCGGCATACTGAATATTATAAGACCAACTTATCTAGTCATCTTGTTGTGAAACCACTTATGTTCCTCTGTTCATCGGGAGAGGTGATCTCAGGACGCACTACTCCATCCATTCTGTTCGGTCAGCATCGTTTCTCATTGCTTCCTTGGGAGTCAGAAGGGTCCACGGGAACCGGGAACACAGTGGGTATCAATTAAAGTGGAGGACCCAGGTGTCTGAAGATCTCACTGCACGTAGGACGCACTGAACCGATTTCAAGGGGGCTCGTAACACCCCAAGCAACGTTCGTGAGAAAAACCCGCTCATTCTGAGATCGACGAGATGTGTTTGCGATGTTGAGCATGCCGAGATCGAGCCACGTAGACCACCTCACTTAAGCTTTCGGCGCTCAGAAATAGGGTTGCCCGTCTAAGTGTGCTGATCCCGAGCCACCACGATGATTTACCGGCCTCCACAAGGGTCGCTTTAAATGCAGTCAGGAACCGCGACGCCCATGTAACAAGTCATTCCACGTGACTGTCCCCTATTCGGTAGTTGCCGTTATCGATGAAAGGTGGACTAAGAGTGCATGTGTTGTTTCCCTGTCCGGTAACATCTCTTTTCATTGAGACTATAACCACACTCAAACTTCCACTCCTGCCAAAACATGAGCGTACGTCCCCTCCCACGCGAATGCATACGTAACGTGGACTTACACCGCGGCGATCTAGGCCCCGCATGAAGATGATTTGGCCCCAACCACTACCCCAGGTGCCGTAGTCATCGCCAGCGACGAGGCTGGGGCAAAATCTCATCGACAATTCGACAGGGTTCAAGCTTACCGCGGCCAAGAGCTTGGACGAATATGCAAAACTGGATGCGGAGGATGAGAGTTTGGCCCGTTGGAAGGCTAGCTTGGGCATCGTCCCTGGAGCCTCTTCTGGTTCTGCCTCCGGTCCCAAGGTAAGCACAAGCCGTAAATCAGGGCTCGATGGGAACCCAACGACCACTGCCACCAGGTGACTGTCTTGACCTTGGAACTCGTCTCCTCCACTCTCCCACCTGGTAAGAAGATCGCCTTCAACCTCCAGAACAGGGCGTCGCTGGGGGACTTGAAGAAAAACCCAATTTTGATCAAAGAGGGTGTCGAGTACAAGTACGCGAACGGAAGGCTAGCGCGACCCACACTGACCGCTGGCGTGATTTTAGTGTCCGAGTTACCTTCAAGGTCAATCACTCGATTATATCTGGTGTTCGATACATCCAAGTTGTTAAGCGAGCCGGGGTCACAGGTACTGATTGATCTACATTCCTTGGGCGATCTGCGCTCATATCCCCAAAGTTGACAAGCTTGAGCAAATGCTTGGATCGTACGGACCCCGTCCAGAGCCTTACTCCAAGGACTTTGACCCGGACGAGTCCCCATCTGGTATGCTCGCGCGAAGCGGGTCCTACAACGTGAAAAGTCGCGTCGTTGACGATGATGGTGAGGTGTACGCCGGTACGTGTCCTCCACTCCATATTCCCAACGGCCAAATATGAATACCTTGTTACCCTCATCAGAATGGGAGTGGGCCTTCAAGCTCTCAAAGGAGTGGTGAAACACAATAAGCAAACCGGTTTTGCAAACCACAATCCTAATTATCACTGGGTTTTAAAGTACCTACCCGTGTACCACTGTTGGATTCATGTACTTTTTTCTCGGGTACTTTTTTCTCATTGAACACTTCACGCTCAAATAAACGTTGGGATGAGTATGGTCGTTGACCACGACACCTTGGAGGTTTTGATGACCACACGGCGGGACGATCGGTCCGGCATTCAAGTTGTCGGATGCTCAACCTTCACGTCGTCCCACCACGGACTTTGCTCCACTTTCGCACTCCCTTACTATCGACGGCCCTTCGACAACAGTCGCTTCTGCGGCTGAGAACTCACATACTTAGTTGTGGCTGCATCGAACGCGGGTACACGTCGACCTCCAGCTCAGCGAGTCCCATCACCGCATCCTCCCCACCTCAACCTCCGCCGGAATCATGGGTAGAACGTGCCCCCAAAAAGATCAGGCCGTATCTCTACCTCGCGAGGGTTGACAAACCTATTGGAACTCTCTTGTTGTACTACCCGTGCAGTACGTCCCGTTCACCCGAGATCGGAATCATGGAATCGTGACAAGAAGGGTTGGCGGTAGCCTGGTCGATAACGATGGCTTCGTATGCGCTCAACCTCCCGATAACCACACCCTTGACGTACCTGACCCTCTTCGGAGTCGGTGCGTTTGTTATGCGAGGAGCGGGGTGTACGATCAATGATATGTGGGATCGGAATTTGGACAAGGGCGTTGGTGAGATTTTTCCCCCACAATTGAGAATTCTCGTACAATTGAGTGTGGTGTTTGCTGTCTGGTGCCGACTGGGGGTTGGACTTGAATTCGGGTTACAGAGAGAACTAAAACGCGTCCTCTCGCGAATGGGGACGTGACTGTTCCTCAAGCTGTTGGATTCCTCGGGTTACAACTGAGTGCAGGGTTGGCGGTTTTGACCCAGTTGAACTGGTATAGGTACAGGTGATTGTTTTTTTCCTCCCAATCAGGGTTCTCACTGCCGTTTGTTAGCATCCTGCTCGGCGCATCCTCACTCTCGGTTGTTACCATATACCCGTTCATGAAGCGGATCACGTATTGGCCCCAAAGTATTCTCGGTACGACACCCGTGGAGTGGAAACCACTCAACCTTTCTGGTGGGGGCTAACACTTGATTTTTCCTTCTCTTTCGTTAGGGCTCGCGTTTAACTGGGGAGCTTTGCTCGGGTGGTCGGCAGTCGCGGGTTCGGTGAACTGGACCGTTTGTCTCCCGTTGTATGCGGGTGGTGTCGCGTGGACTTTGGTTTATGATACGATTTATGCCCACCAGGTAAGCACGTTCTTGGCGTTGCGACACTCTTTTTTTCTTCTCGTTCATTTTGGAATCTTCACCCTTCCGAAAAAAATTCTCCATCCCATCCCCCCCAAATCCCAAACCCCGATCCAACGCTCGCTCGACGGGAAAACCCATCGTGACCCGCACTTTCCGAGGGTTTTGTGTGACTCGCCGGGATTGAAAGTGGGGTTGTTTGATCAGGTTTGGTCCTCGTGGGTCAGTCCGCCACAAAATCCAAGCAACCGTCACCGGCTTCCGTCTCTCGGTTATACACTCCAACTCCCTCCCGCTTGTGGATGTTGGATACTTTGACTGTTTGATCGGGGTTTCTATGACGGGAGGGTGGGATGCAGCATGTGGGTTACGAATCACGAATCGTTTCGCGGTCGACAGATTTTTTTCTCTGATGATGGTGCTCTTCCCCTCTTCCCCGTTCGTTTACCCTCCTGCAAGATCGTGCAACGCGTATCTCACAGGTTGCTTTTCGCCGCCTTCTCTACCTGATTTGAGAGAGCAGGGGGTGCGGTTTGGTGGTTCGGTTGTGGTTCCTTTTTCTTCCCGTTCGTTCCCGTATGGCCGAAGAATGCGATCCCCGTCCCCTATGCCCCCCCCCCCCATGCAATTCGTTACTGCAGCAACATTCGCTAACTTGTTTTCTCTTATCTCACCCCCGACTCCCCGGTCATTCCGTTTCCGCAACGGAATATCGAATTGTAGGACAAGACGGACGACGTGAAGATGGGAATCCGATCCACGGCCCTCTTGTTTGGCGAACACACGCGGTCTGTCTTGTCAGCCCTCTCGGCCACCTCTGTTGGACTTATCGGTACGGCGGGGTACATGGCCGATACACTACTCACCGGCGTCATTGGAGTCCCCTTCTACGCCGGCCTCGGGGTAGGCGCTCTCCAGCTCGCTAGGGTTTTGAGGCAGACGGATTTCGACGACCGGGCGAGTTGTTGGAAGGGATTCGTTGGGTGTGGGTGGTCTGGGTTTTGGATTTGGGTGGGTGCAGTGGGAAATTATTTCTACCTCATGTCTTAGCGGCCGGGGTGGCCTATTCACTTCGCGGAGTGCCAGAAAACTAGGGAAAATCCTACATACTTGGTGTGAGATGTATGCATCAGTCCCGTCTGGCCTTCGCCTTTGAGAAGGCGCCGAACGGCCGGGTTTCATGCGATGAGTTACGACTCCTATGACTCGGGAGGCAAATACAAGACACGCTCTGAATTCCTAGCGGGATGTCTTCGGAAACACTTCCAATTCTCCGCTTTCCGCATTGTCACTCTGCCGTGCGATAGTGGTCCTCCACCTCAAGAACTTGCGGCCTTTGGAAGGACTATTCTCGAGGACGTCAATAAAATCCCTCTTCCACATTCTCCACCGCTCCTCCAACAAATCCGGTGGTATCAACAAATCCGGTGGTATCCCGAAATGATCGCCCTGGTCCTCGACGAGATTGACCTCGATAACTGCGAGATTCTCAGCTCGCCGCAGGTGTTTGAAAGTTTCTTCCCTTCTGAACTATCGGGGAGCGTCAAAATGGCGAATTCCAGAAGTTGTTGGCCGGGAGGACGTACACAAGGGTCGCCAACCAATCCTATTTCTTGTAGCTCCGGGCAGCGCTGTATCACATCTGCGACACGATCCCGCTCAGAGCCTGCCTCAGACTGGACAGTATACTCACGAACTCACATTCTACATTGTAGAACGCAGAAAAACTTATCCCTGCGACACGCTTCAGTCTTGTACCGTAAAGACCGATGGCTCCGCGGGACCGCCAGGTGAGATCGTGCCTGAAAGTCAGGCTCTCGAGGTTCGGACAGCTCCTGATAAAATCAGGGTACGTGGGGTCGACGACCATCTCGCGGATATTTGAGAACTTGGCGCATTTGCGTTTGAGTCCCGCCGTAACGGGACCCCTGTGACTGACATTCAACAACTCCAATGTCCTTAGGTTTGGCAACCGGATCAGGGTGTCGACGAACTTCCTCATCAGGTCTTTTGGGGCATCTTTGAAACGAAGATCCACGGAAAGGACCCTGTGGTGTCAAACCCTGTCAGTTATATTCGCATGGACGTATGACCACACGCACTGGACATAGATAGCAATGGCCGGGTTCGACAAAAGATACATGCACTGGTCGTATAGACCGTATGTATGACCATGGCGAGGGTAAGAGGGCACGCGGCATCCCTCTACATGCTTCCAAAGAACAGGAAGGAGGGTGTTGCGCAACGCCCAGCATGTCATTGTCAACCTCCGGATGGCCGTTGACCGTTCCACGTGCTCTCTCCGCATGGATACTGTGAATAGTCGACCACCACAGGTTCTGCGGATGAAGCTTCGGTGGTCATCAAGGTAAGAGAAGATTTCGAAGAGGATTTCGACCGGGAGCTTGAAAACTGTCCGATCCACTGGGTCAGATACGGATCGAGATAATGTGGACAGGAGCCCAAGTGCTCACTCCCGCTGGTCTGGGCTTGTGGAATCCGTCGGATCGTTGCGTCCGCTCGCATCTGCTTGGGAGGCATCGCAATCGCGGGCGGTGCGGGGAACTTGTGGGAAATATTGGTGGCGAAGGGTCGGCTCGGGTGGCGGTGGGATAGAAGTCTTGTTCAGTGACGGTTTGGGGCACTGCAATGGAAGGGAACACTGATTTACGGTCGCGAATTCTCCACCGTGAGTCGCTCTTCCCTAATGTGTACGATCCCGCATGCAGCGTCTACCCATTCTTTGTTCACTCGCTATGCGATCTTTTTCGTATGTCACCCTTTTTTTTTGGTTCCTACTGTTTTCCATTTTCTCTCCTATATCCAAGCCGCGTCTTGTGCTAGTACTAGGCTGCGGGGTGTGAATGCGGGTGTCAAGAAAAAGGTCACGTACCCCCATTTCTTGTCCGACCTCGCGTTACGCATCTCCCTCCTATCTGCACTCGCTGTAGAATATCTAGCTTTGTTTCCGTGGCAGCGATAGCAATGAGATCGCTGCGGTACGCTTCTGTTCCGGGTCCCGCAGAGGGCAATCTCGTTCGGGGGGAACACACCAGCGAAGGCGGCGTTCCGAATCGTCGACCATACAATTCACAGAATGTAAACATACAAAGTATTGAACACACGACATAACACTTCGAATTCTTACGGGGAGGTTTCTGGAAGCACCTCCAACTCTCCGTTTTCCACAACGTCGTAAGCCCGACCGCCTCCACGAATGCGTGGGTAACTTTGGACAAGCTTCCATCTCAAAAACTTGCGGTCCGTTGAAGGGCTATCCCTGAGGAGGCTAACGAGCTCCTTCTTCCAAATCTTCCGTGCCTTGTCCCAGCACCCTTGGGGGGGTTCACGATCCTTTTCTTCCTCAAGATCAACTTCAATGACAGTGAGATGCTTCAACCGTCGCAAGTTTTCAATGTGCTCGGTTTTAGACTGTGGTGGAGCGGTAAATGTACGTATCCCAGGCATACTCTGGTGAAATGCTCACTCGAGTGCTGCTAATAATGCCAATCTCCCGAAGGTTCGGGCAGCCCCAACCAACCGCTGTGATGTGTCTCCTCTGAGTGGTTGCACAAACTTGGATGATTCGTTTACGAGCTCACCGTGCGCACCACGCCAATTGTAGACAGTCACCCCCGCAACACGCTTCAGTCCTTTGCCATGTGAAAGAACAGAAGCGGGGGTATGGGTGTCCAGACCACTCGCGAAAATCAGATTTTCCAAGTTCGGGCAGTTCCTGATGAAATGGTGAGACGCATGTGTAATACGAAGTTCACGGATGCTTGGGAATATAGCGTATTTGCGCTTGAGGGCCTTTGAAATGGGGGCTCTGGGGCCGGCTCCCAAGATCTCCAACGTCTTCAGGTTGGGCAGCCGAACCAGGCAATTGACAAATTTTGTCATCAAATCTTCAGGGGCGTGCAGGAAATACAGTTCAACGGAAAAGGCCCTACAGAGTTACTCCTTGTGAGTTATGTTCAACTGCAGAAGAAAGAACTGTAGCTACTGGACATAGGCAGCGATTGCCCGGTTCGAAGCCAGATATATGCATTGAGCATACAAACTTGAACCAGAACCTCCCTTTCCAGTCCTGTAGTCGTAACGAATGTGCGAGATGCATCCCTCGGCATTGGCCCAAAGAAGCGGGAGGAGTAGGTTGCGCAGTGGCCAACATGTCATGGTCAGTCTTCGGATGACAATCGACCGTTCGGCATGTTTCTTCTCTATAAACGTATACAACTCTCTCCCGTAGTAGTTTTCACGAATGAAGCGTCGATGATCGGCAAGGTAGGAAAAGACCTCAAGGAATAGCTCGAAAGGAAGCCTGAACACTGTACAACACAGGTCAGGCGCGGATCAGAGGGGCGATCCCCGAGTCCAAGTACTCACTTCCGCTTGTCTGGGTTCTCGTATTTCTCGGCTGCACCGCATGCGTCCGAGGGACCACCGCTATCCGCCCCCGTTCAAGTTTCGGCGGCATTGTCACTAATCGTGAAGGGTGTGCGAAAGAGTTCGAGGGGCAGGGGCTAATGACAAGGTGGCCACCCTAGCGAGGATATGGAGGTTCCAGTCAAGGCAAGTTCGAAGGTACCACGAGGGGTGGCGCTGATTTATAGTCCACAAAATGTCTTTCGGCCATTGAAATCACGTGCGGACATGTCGTGAAAGAAACAGCGCCAGAATCGCCCTCGCGTTTGGCGCATGGATTAGCATCCTCCACGGTTCCAGTGAAGTGATCTGGCCTGACTACGGTGGTATCGCTGTTACCTGTGGCCGAAAGGGAGTGAATGGGCTTCCGATCTCAGAAGGAGCCACTCAACATCGCTCCCGCCCAGCGCTCGGCAAAGTCCGAGTGAACTTTGATCGGTACACTCGCTGGAGTCTGGGCCGCCGTCCTTCGCGTGACCAGGGTAAACACATGGGTTTCTAACCTCATCCTCCACTGACCCTCAACCGAACGCCACAGGGCTCTGACAGCGGAGGACATGAAGGCGTGGAAGAGACATCTGATCAAAGTCGCCAAGGACAGCCCTTCCACGGAACACAAGTTCCTGAGACAGAAAGCCCACGAAAGCCGGAGGCGCAGTACCTCCGCTGATATCACTGATGATGTCGAGGTAGTTGTGACGGGGAGGAGTTGGAGTCGATGCTCCCTTGTGGGACTCGGAGGTATGCTGTCATCTGTTTACTTTGCCAGTTGCACCTTATGCATATACCACAAAACGAAACGTTACCAATGTGATTCGGAGCGGGTTCTCTCTGGCGAATACGGCCAAATGAACTTATCCGTTACGGGAACGGGCCGAAGTCGGGACAGGCCGCATCAAGCTGAATCGGGATGCAGGCACCTTCGTGCACGCTACCCTCACGCATCCAGACTTTTTTTTTCCGGAAGTTTAAGCGAGTTGGCGTCGGTTCAACGTTCATGGGCCAATACAAGAACGAATGTGACCCCAGTTTTCTTTCCAGACGCGCACGGCGCGTAAACCGTCCACGCGTGATGCCGACGTCACCCAATTCCGAATGACAAGTATGTAAATCTGCATGCAGCATGGCCACATGTGGTACCCCAAAGTCACATTTGACCGGAACCTCCATCCCACCTCCACTCGAGCCAACTCTTCGTCATTCACATCGACACTCCCTCCTCCGAGTCTCTCGCCCACCATCTACGATAACGATGCCACCGAAAAAGAGACTGACGGTAGTTGTCAACCCAACACACGCAGCGACGCTAAGGACTCCACGGGCTCAGACCAGCGGTAGTGAGTACTCGGAGCTTCTATCCCGTCCCCTCGACCCGGATCTGACTCCGATCGTAAAGTTTTCAAGCTTCCGGCCGAACTTCTCTTTGAGATCTTCTCCTACCTCAGCGATCATCGGCGCTACATCCGCGATACCTGTACCAATGGTGAACGGTACGGAGAAGTGATGAGAACGAAGCATGTGGAGCGATCAACAATCATTCGAAGATTAACGATGACCTGTTGGGCATTCCGCAACACCCTCCTTCCCGTTCTTTGGAAAAATGCAGAGGGATGCACCGTAAAGCCGCCATCTGACGACGGTCCCACTGGCCCAACATACGGCCTGTACGATCAATGCATATATCTCTTATCGAACCCGACGATTGCCATCTATGTCCAGTAGGTGTGATCTCACCTCCGTCAAAATGCGACTCATAGCGCATCACTCCGTATAGGGCCCTGTCTGTTGATTTATCTTTCAAGTCCGCCCCCAGCGACCTGATGAAGAAGTTCGTCGACACCCTGGTTCGGTTACCAAACCTAAGGACATTGGAACTATTGAGCGTCAGTCACAGGAGTCCCATTACGACGGGGCTCAAACGCAAATGCGCCCAATTCCCGACTATCCGTGAGATGACCGTGTGCTCCATGTACCCTGATTTCATCAAGAGCTGCCCGAACCTCGAGAGTTTGACCTTCAGGCGTGGTTTCGTGTTGTATTCCTGTACGACCATCAGTTCATACGGCGCAGGATTGAAGCGAGTTGGAGGGGTGGATATTGGGCGCAGCTTGAATGTGGAATGTGAGTTCCAAAAAGCGCCCTTCAATCCGGGGCAATTCACTCAGTGGGTCTGTGTTATAGCCGTCGTGCAAGGCTGTCCGAAGCTTCAGGAGATCGCACTTTTTGGTCCCATTTATGTACGTCCCCCCCTCCCCTAAACGACGTCCGGGATCCACTCATATCGCATCCCTACAACAGTGTAGAAGCGACGAAGTTGTAGAATACCTGCGACAAGCGAAGCATCTCTCCGTTGTAGAGATCCATCTCATCGAACACAAGGACGGATACTTTGCGCAACCACCGAACTTACTGGAGAGGCGGGCAGCATGGAAGAAGGGCCTCGTTGACGTGCTCAAGAAAAGTCCTTCCAGAGACCGCAAGGTCTTGAGATGGAAGGTCGCTAAGATCTACTGGCAACCCCTTGACAGATGTCTCGCTCGCGAGGTTGTGGAAGCCGAAGAATTAGAGGTGTAGCCGGAATCGTCACCTTAGGAACCTAGTGAACTATACCGTGTATTCGAGCCAAAAGCGAGGGACGTTTCTGACGCCGTTGCCTTTCGCAACGCCTACGATACGCAGCCGCAGATTATGATGTTCACATGCGAGGTTAAAGACAACTT
>Ga0307517_10009097_pt1 | contig 14147 bp, 10 predicted proteins | sample 23_EM_MG_FD_194515 | JGI IMG/M metagenome (GOLD analysis project Ga0307517, IMG submission 194515) | Populus trichocarpa ectomycorrhiza microbial communities from riparian zone in the Pacific Northwest, United States - 23_EM | ecosystem: Host-associated > Plants > Roots > Unclassified | place...
CGTGTGTCGAGGTGTTACACATCTTCAATTTCTGTGTGAATAGGCTGGCTAGAGATAGATACATCTCTAAATCATGCTAATTATTTTCTTTAACGATAATAAACTGGAATGATATCAAAGATTAACGAGAGATAGCTAACTGATCAAATTTTAGATTTGTTATTTTAGAGATTATCAGTTCGAGTTCCATAAATTTCAGGATCTTTAAAGATTTATATTAACTTTAAGATTTATAAAATTAGTCGAGATACATACAACTTATTCGAGTGAGAATTCATTAAGATAACTTCAATGCCAATTCTTCGAAGCAACACAATGCAATAACAGTGGCTAGAATTTCACTATATTTGAAGCCAGTTTCTGGAATCTGGCAAATGAAATCATTTCCTTCATTTTGCTGGCATGATTTTCAAGACATTGCGCCATCATTGATAATAAAGATAAAGCCAGATTTAATATTATTTGATTCTAAAATCCAGTTAGCATTGTTATATATTTTTTTAATATAGTAAGAAATTCACTATATAAAATACCATAGTCTATAATACCTCTTAAATATTTTATTAGTCGGACCATTGCTGCTCAAGGAATTAACTAACAATCATATATATAGTTCTTTATTCCTTTATTCACCATCTAATTAGAAATAAAATTGTTGAATCCACTGTGCACCACTAGACGAAGAAAGATCAAGAGGAGACCATATTATATACATATAGTAAAATGTTCCAGGGTAATAAATAACAGAGTTCATTCACTCTATTATCATAACACACACCAAACTATAATTATTCGTGCAAGAAGCATAATATATGGCTCTGTTAGCTAATAAAGAGGATGGAGGGGTCGCAGCAACACTCGTCAATAAGGCAGCAACAACACAAAGCTGCAAGGCTGTAACCAGAAATTCAAGAAATACTTATGTTATGCCACTTTCATAGACCAAGAACCAAGAGCAAGACAAGTAAAACAAGGGTTTTCTTTCTTTTTTGGGTATTCTAATCCATATAATTCAGTCGGTATTTTAACAAGTTCCAAAAGAATTACCATCCCTCGAGGAAACCAGGCTCTCTCCGAGGTGGTGGAGCAGCATAATACTGTGGAGGTGGCATCACTGGAGGTCCTTGATAATAACCTGCCAGCACAGGGAAAAGTAAAGGAGGAAACAGCCATAAAATGATCTCAAGATAAACATAATTAATCTTGAAAAAGGAACTAGAATAGCATAAGATGTGCAATATCAAGAGCAAAAGAAAAATGATGATATCATAAGATCTGATAAAACGAAAACCCAAGGATAAAAAAAATTAAAAAATCCTTCAAGACATAAGTCGATTCTCGAGCGATCCTAAAGAGAATCCCTTGTACACATAGACTGAAGAAAAAGAGGAAAACCCCATATCATAATTAAGTAGAAAAACGAAGCTTGCATCTTTGAAAGGAGTGTCAGAAGAGAAAGAAGCAGCAGCAGCAGCAAGCAGATGAGATTATAAAAGATGAGAAAGATTACCTTGAGCAGGGTATGGATAAGCATACTTGGGATCACTCATCTCTACCGAGACTCTCCAGTCTCAAGAATTTCAGATGTGAAGATTGAAGGAGGTGCAGTAGTGCTTTTGGTGACAGCTAGAAGCTGCAGGGGACCTGATTTATGGCATGAGAAGATGCTGTGAACATGTCAGAAGAGTGATGTCCTGCTTTGCTTTTGTATCAATCAAGGTAACTGTGACAATAATTGTTTTTTGATGAATTTTTTATTTAAAAATATATTAAAATATTTTTTTTGTTTTTTAAAATTTATTATTAATACTATTATATTAAAATAAAATTAAGATAAAATTTTTAAAAATATTTTTTAAATGTAAAAATTAACGCAACCTAACCCACTGTTAGCATCACACATCAAGTACCTTCTACATTGTTCCTGGGTGGATATTATATTATTTTCGTTTACCTAAAAGTTATTCTCTCTCATCTCATGTGATAAACTTTTCTTAATATTTTTTTTTTTTTTAATTTTTAGCATAGGTTGCTTATGTGATTGGGCAGTCCTGTTTGTCATTCTCTGAAAATGACTGGGAGTTTCTCAATGGTAAATTGTGCTGTGACGTCGAAGCTTATGGTGGTATCTGGTGTATTATAATAATTGTTCCTTGATGAATTTTTTTTAAAAAAATATATTAAAATAATTTACAATTCATCCATCATAATTGTTTATATATTTATATTAAAATTTTAAATGAAGTCCAACAGTAGGAGCAATCAAAGACCCATGTACAACATGGACACCAGAACCACACATGCAATCCTAATCTTATTTTTATATGTCAAATATAAAGCAGTAAATGAAAAGGATGTATAACAGTATATTTGTGGTGGTTGTTTAAAATATTTTTTATTTTTAAATATTTTTAAATAATATTTTTTATTTTTTTAAAATTATTTTTTGATATTATCACATCAAAATGATATGCAAAAATAAATAATATAATATGAAGGTGTTAAATAGAAGTGGTAGTACTTACAAGAAACGAGAATTAACAATATACTAAAAGGGCTCAGTGTCCCTTTTACTATTTACCTAGACTCAAAGCATTGTAGATTAGAGTAGTGCAATGGCAACCCAGCCCTTGCCACAAAGAGTAGCAAGGGCAGCGAGGGAGGGGTAAGGCTGTCTTTTCACTATGATACATTTGGTATTGAATGGATGATTAAGGAGAAAATAGTCACTTCGAGTTTTGGTGAGGCTGCCCTGGGCGTCAACCAGGCTCGCGCCCCCACTATACTAAAAGGGCTCGACACCCCTCTTACTGTTTACCTAGACTCAAAACATTGTGGATTAAAGCAATGTAATGACAACCCAACCCTTGCCATAAAGAGTTGCAAAGGTAATAGAGAAGGGGTGAGAATGTCTTTTCACTGTGATGCATTTGACATTAAAGGGATGATTAAGGAGAAAATGGTCACTTCGAGTTTTGATGGGGCTACCCTGGGCGTCAGCCATGCCCGCACCTCCCGCGTGAGTACACTTGGCGCTGGGGCTGACCTACCATTGCGCCGGGTCAGGCCCGAGCGCCATGTGGTGTTGGGGCTAGCTTGCCTTGCCCTGGGCGTGAGCCAGGACCGCGTCCCCACGTGGGGACACTTAACGCTTGGGTTGCCTTGCCCAAGGCTCACAGCCGGACCCGCGCCCCACACGGCGAGACCTGGACGTGTATTAATGCTTTGAATTACAATGAAAATACAAATGTTTAAACCATAAATAATAATTTTTTTGATATTAATGCTTTGAACTATAATAGAAATAGTAATATTTATAACACAAATAATAGTATTTTTAATATTAATACATTCAATTATAATAAAAATGATAATATTTATGGCACAAATAATAATAATTTTTAATTTTATCCTTCAAATCAACTATATGATTTATCTTTGGTGGTAATGACATGTTGGACCTCGATGTGTCCACGCTCAACCCCAAGTTGGGTCTGGACGCGACTGCGACCAACAACATGTGGGCCCTAGACGTGTCCGCATCCATCTCCATGTTGGGCCTCAACGTGTCTGTGTTAGGTCTGGACGCGTCCCCGCCTAATCCCACGTTGGGTTTGGCCGCGTCTGCAGCCACTGTCAGATTGGCCCGGGACACTTCCACGCCTAACCCCACGTTGGGTCTGGACACGTCTGTGTCCAACTCCATGTTAGGCCTGGACGTGTCCACGCCCATGTCCATTATAACTCAAAGTATTGATTTAAAAAATATTATTATTTATGTTATAATCATCATTGGAATTCTTAATAACGAATAAAAAATAATATTATTTGTGTTATAAATAATATTATTTTTATTATAATTAATAGCATAAATATTAAAAATATTATCATTTATGTTATAAATATTATTATTATTTTAATTAAAACTATTAATAAAATAATTAATATATTTTTTAAAATTATTATTAATATTAAAAAGATATTATTTTTTGTATTATAAATTTTTATACTATTTTTTATGAAAATAAAAAATAAACCTATTGTATGGCGCGGGCATCCAACTACTCACAACTAGGATATGTGAATTAGGTAGTGACCAGGAGGAGCTAGGAGGTGGTGGTGACTAGAAGGTGTTGACAGGAGGAGATGTGAATGGCTAGGAGAATAATGTGTGGAGGAGGGGATGAGCAACGTAGCTCTTGGCCTTGTGTGATCAAAAAATAGCCATTGGCTAAGAAGAGTGGGTTACCAAGGACAATGCGACAAAATACTGACTTCCCTGAGACTAATCGCTTTGCCTCAAGGTGCGTGCCTAAGAATTTGCGGGGTGTTGAGCTGAGCTCAAAAGGCATGGTGGTCAGCCTGTTTTAGGCTTGGTCTGAATGGAGAAGTCCGTTCGGGTCTAGTTTGAACTTCTTGCATGTCAAGCCGTTCAAGCCTAGTCTGAAAGGTCAGGAGGGCGTGCTATTCGGTCTAGGCCTGAACGGCTTGAAGGGCACGTTGTTCAGGCCTGGCATGAATAGTCTGGATTTTTTTATGTTGCACAAACAATAATTTAATTTTAATTCTTGAATTTATGGATGAAGGTATAGTTTTTTTGTTTTTTGTTAAGTTAGATTTTATTTTTAAAACTTGATCTAATCAAATTAAAAGTGGGTCAGATAGGGAACATGCCGGGTGAAAAAAGTTCTTCATCAGATCCGATCTGACCAGGTTAGAGGCAAAAAGTGAAGGATGAATTTAGATATTCCAAGTCAAAAGTAGAGCGAAATCCTGTTCCAATTCGATCCATTGAAACCCCTGATGTTATATATATTTTTATATATATAAAATATATCAAAAATTATACTATATATTATAATACAGAATTCAAAACAAAACGTCAAAATTAACCGATATCAAACTTTTCATACCAATTGAAAATCTGGAATTACTTCCAGAACGGGCACGAAGTGAAATAAAACTAGGTTTTTTCTTGCCTTTGGTTTTACAAGATCGGAGATATTGCACCCAGGTAAGTAAATTAAAAAAAAAGAATTTCTCTCTCCGATGACCCATTTTCTCGAATTTAACAGCAGCAGCAATGCCACGGCCACCAGCTTTGGCGGTCGAACAAGCATGTATCCGACGACAAGTGGACCGATAAGCAGATCTCCGATGACACGAAACCTGTTTATATTCCTCTCCTATTGGTTCCTCGGTTAGCATCTTTTAGGTGTCGTTGCTATGATTGCCTTGTTGGTATGCTGAATTGGCTTGGGTTTTGAAGTTTGTTTCTGGGTTTTGGGTTTTGAAGCTTGTTACTGGGTTTGGATTTGATACTGCTACTTGTTTGAGAGAATGTGTCTGTTACACACCATCTCTAAGATAGTTCAAATTATTGCAATTGCACGTAAGTTGTTTGTTTTTTTTCCACAATGATTTCTCTGAAAGTTCATAGCTTTGTTTGTTTTGTTTAGTTGGGATCTCCTTCCATATAACAAAATTATGTATTGATGCACTAATAGAGGTGGTGGGCTACTAGGCTGTGCTGGCGATGAATATGATCATGAGAGGAGTTGATTGTCTTATAATTTGTAGATTAATGGATTAAAATTAAAATTTGGTTTCGTTAGAGTCACTAAACAATAAATGGCCTTGTGCTGGAAGTATTTTATGGTGGGGTGTGACAAAATCAAACTTCTACCTCACTCCAGACTTGATGAGTCAACCTTCCAAGTCAACTTGGCTTTTTTTTTTTTATAGTTCCTGATTTCCCAGAAACCAGAACTAAAAGAACCCAACAAAGCTCTCAAGCTTCATTTTTTATTTTGATCATAGTGATAATAATGCACAAAAAATATGTTCCACTTATTGTGCTTGTATTGTTGCACATAAACCCTCTTCCTGAATTCATTACAGGGGTAAGAGGTGCAAAGTTTAGGTGCATAGAGAGGGAGAGACGAGCACTTCTTCAGTTCAAAGAAGACCTTATTGATGATTATGGTGTTCTTTCTTCTTGGGGGGGCAAAGAAGAGAAAAGAGATTGCTGCAAATGGATAGGAGTTGGCTGTGACAACATAACTGGTCATGTTACTTTGCTTGATCTCCATTCCTCACCTGTGTACGAGGATCGTTTTACGCCTCTAATAGGTAAGGTTAGTGATTCATTACTTGAGTTACAGTATTTGAATTACTTGGACCTGAGTTTGAATAATTTTGATGAGAGTATAATGGATTTTATTGGCTCCTTAACCAGCCTGAGATACTTGAACCTCTCATACAACTTTTTCACTGTAACTATTCCCTATCAGCTTGGGAACCTCTCAAGATTGCAATCTCTTGACCTCAGCTATAGTTTTGATGGCAGTGTAGAAAATCTTGACTGGCTTTCTCATCTTTCTTCTCTAGAGCGTCTTTATTTAAGTGGTTCCAACCTCAGTAAGGTAAATGACTGGCTGCAAGTGATTACAAACCTCCCGCACCTAAAAGAACTGCGATTGAATCAGTGTAGTCTTCCAGATATAATTCCTTCACCTCCTTTTGTCAACTCTTCTAAATTTCTTGCTGTCCTTCATCTCTCTAATAACAATCTTTCTTCTGCGATATACCCCTGGCTGTACAACTTTAATAAAAGCCTGGTTGACCTTGACCTTTCTGGTAACCAGTTAAAAGGTTCGATTCCAGATGCATTCAGAAACATGAGTGCTCTCACAAAACTTGTTCTTTCCAGTAATCAGCTTGAAGGTGGCATTCCAAGATCTCTTGGGGAGATGTGCAGCTTGCATGTGCTAGATTTGTGCCACAACCATATCAGTGAGGACCTTTCGGATCTCGTGCAGAACTTATATGGACGCACAGAGAGCTCACTGGAGATTTTGAGATTATGTCAGAATCAACTTAATGGTCCATTGCCTGATATTGCTAGATTTTCTTCCTTGAGAGAATTGGATATCTCATATAATCGACTCAATGGGTGTATACCTGAAAGTATTGGATTCCTTTCCAAGCTTGAGCATTTTGATGTTTCTTTTAATTCTTTTCAAGGTGTGGTGTCTGGAGAACATTTTTCTAACCTCTCCAAGTTACAGAACTTGGATTTGTCTTACAATTCCTTGGTTTTGAGATTCAAATCTGAGTGGGACCCCACTTTTCAATTGAACACCATTCGTCTTAGTTCATGCAACTTGGGGCCTTTTTTCCCACAATGGCTTCAAACTCAGAGAAATGTCCATTTGCTTGATATCTCCAGTGCTAATATTTCAGATAAAATCCCTAATTGGTTTTGGAACCTGTTGCCTACCTTGGCTTTCTTAAATCTATCTCACAACTTGATGAGTGGAACGCTGCCAGATTTATTGTCAGTTGATGTGGTTGATGGTACATTCCCTGGGTTTGATTTGAGTTTTAATCAGTTTGAGGGTCTACTGCCAGCTTTTCCTTCTACGACATCCTCATTGATTCTTTCTAACAATTTATTTTCAGGGCCAATTTCTTACATATGCAATATTGCTGGTGAGGTATTGAGCTTCCTTGATCTGTCAAACAATCTGTTGTCTGGACAACTTCCAAATTGTTTCATGGATTGGAAGGGACTGGTTGTTCTGAATTTGGCTAACAACAACTTGTCAGGCAAAATTCCAAGCTCTGTCGGATCATTGTTTCTCCTTCAAACATTGAGTTTACACAACAATAAACTCTACGGAGAATTGCCCGTGTCTTTAAAAAACTGTAGCATGTTGAAATTTTTGGACGTTGGTGAAAATCGATTATCCGGAGAAATACCAGCTTGGATAGGAGAAAGCCTCTCATCTTTGATGTTCCTTTCCCTTCAATCTAATGAATTCATTGGAAGCATCCCGCCACATATTTGTCAGCTAAGAAATATTAGGATCTTGGACCTCTCCCTAAACAATATCACTGGAGCCATACCAGAGTGTCTCAACAATCTAACTGCTATGGTTCTAAGAGGGGAAGCAGAAACTGTCATTGACAATCTTTACTTGACAAAGAGACGTGGAGCAGTTTTTTCTGGAGGCTACTATATCAATAAGGCATGGGTTGGATGGAAAGGAAGAGATTATGAATTTGAGAGAAATCTTGGACTGTTGCGTGTCATTGATTTTTCAGGCAACAATTTATCTGGAGAAATTCCAGAGGAAATAACTGGCCTGCTTGAGTTGGTTGCACTGAACTTGTCAGGAAATAATTTAACTGGAGTAATCCCTCAAAAGATTGATCATTTGAAATTGTTAGAATCTCTTGATTTGTCAAGAAATCATTTCTATGGTGCAATTCCACTCACAATGGCTGCTCTAAATTTTTTAAGTTGCTTGAATGTCTCCTGCAATAATTTGTCTGGGAAAATTCCATCGAGCACTCAGCTTCAAAGCTTTGATGCATCAGCTTTTACAGGCAATCCTGCACTGTGTGGTCTACCAGTCACCCAGAAATGCCTTGGAGATGTTGATGTGCCTCAAAGTCCAGCGATGAATGATGTAATCCAAGACAATCAAAAAACTGTGCATGAGTTCAGTATGTGGTTTTATATTGGCATGGAAAATGGTTTTTTTGTATTTTTTATTGGATTTTCGGGTGCATTACTGCTCAAGCATTCTTGGAGACATGGCTATTTCCAGTTTTTGGATGAATCATTGGAATTCCTCTGCTTGATACTGAGAGCGCATAGGGCAAAACAAAAAAGGCTACACCCAAACTCTTGCAGTTAGGTTTGAGAGACGGTCTTTACACATTATGTTTACAAGGTAACATGTTATTCTTCTTTTTGGTTATCCAGCATTGGCTTTGGTTCAAATTGCTCATAATTAAGTGGAAAAAAAATATTACAGACTTATAATTTGTTTATTAATACTGTGTTTCTGTTACCAGGATTCTCTGCTGCCCCAGAATCATGGTTCTTTTGCTTGTGGAGAAGTCTCCATCATTGTTTGTGTAGCTTGTTGCTGTATTCATGGTTTGGTAAATCACCTTTCTTCGAATCATCTGTCTTTACTCGAAGTATCGAATTTTTTCTTTCTGCTTCAAGGTTGAACATATTTTGATGTGTTATGTAACAGCTGTGCCTGTAGTCGGTGGATTAATTTAATGCTGTTGCTAGTCTTATAATGAAAGTGGAAGGATGCTCAAGTGATTTATGCTGAATGAACCTCAACATTTTGAGATGATCTTCTCCGTCATGTTCTATAAATTCTTTTCTAAACATTGCCGCATTACATTTTATGTTCTGGTAGCTATATCTAATTAATGCATGGTAGTCTTTTATTGGGATGGACACATGAGCTGGCAAAGTTCTGTGGCTTATGGCCTGAAATAATAACACTGATTAAAAAAGAGAATAAATAATTTCTTGAAGCAAACCTCAATAAAAAATCTGGACTTTGGTAATGATGGAGAGATCAATTGCTGAGCAGCTATTGGAACAAAGCCTGGATTTGAGTGATTTGACAAATTCATTGTGCATTGTGTTTCGAGCCTGATCCCTGATAATCTGAACTCTTTCCAAGTGATCCTTCCTGTCTGCCTGTGCTTGTAACTTTAGGCCTATGACATTTTTGAATGCGATCATATGTCGTGGATATCTTCAGCTTTTTGCATTTACAAGGCTGTCTTGCAACAAGTAGTCAAGTGAAATTTCAAATTCCAAGGGATCATTGTTGCAGCTTGAGCATTGAATTTATGCAACAACAGCCTCCATGGAGTTTCATGGAATCTCAGTATGTTGAAATATTGGAACTAAGTTGAAATAAATTATCTGGGCTCTGGAGAAATCCCAGCTTGGATCGAGGAAAGCCCGTCAGTCACGATATTTCTTTCCCTACAATTTAATTCCTTCTATGGAAGCATACCCCACAGCACCCGTGCAAACCAACATCAATTCAGGTATTGGACCTCATTGAATTCTTCTCAGAAATCACACCAAACTGCCTCGAGAACTTTAGTTTCAGGCTTCAGAAAGGATAATCAAATGATAAGAGTTGTAGTACGTACATCACTTCAATAATCTCCGTTGCCAACCAATCTAGGAAGCCTCGATTTGATGGAGAGGAAGAGGGTTCGAGCGTGACCAGATCCCCAGTCGGCCGCTGATTGTTGATCTGGCTGGAAACAATTAAATGGGAGAAATTCCTGAATACATAATGAGTCATTTAGACCTGGTTGTGCTGAGCCTATTGATGAACAATTTGACCGGACTAATCACTCCAGTGAAACAGTTGCGATCACTTGATTTCTCAGGAAATCAATCATCCGGCATAATTCCAGCCACCAAGCCTGATCTAACATTTGTGGGTTACTCGGTCTTCTAAAATAACTTGTCAGAGAGAATTCCATCAAGCACCCAGCTTCACAGATTTGATGCATCTGCTCTTGCTGGTAATTCTGTACTATGAGAGCTTCTGGTCACACAGAAATGTACTGGAGATAATACACTTCTGAGTCTACCAACTGATGCATGCCCACAATCCAGAGAATGAAGAAAATAAATATTTGCTTGTTGTCTAACAATATATTAGTTGAATATTTTTTTTTTCTTAACCGAGGATGCATGTGACTCGAATATTTTATGCCTGAAGAAGTTTCACATTATAAGAGGGAATGGCCAGTTTATTACACCATTCTTTTACAATAATACTGTAACCCTGATGAACTCAATTTCTTATTAATTTTAATCTAGGACACAGGACTAGTGAAGACACCTAGAAACATATCTAAACAATCTTTCTCCAGCCAAACAGTTTCATTTTTTCATGGAACGAGGATGAGGTGGGATGCTCTGTTCATACCTGAAGAAGTTTTCAGGATCAACTCTGGTCTTCACCTTTACCAATCTGTTGAAGTTACCCTTGAAGTACTTGGCTCCCCAAACCCTTGCTTCTTCGATGCTTGTGTTAGCCTTCTCGGTCATGCCCAGATCAATGTCCCTGTGATTGAGGTATGCTTCCCTTGGATTCTTGGAAACATAAGGTGTCATGTACTCATAAACCTTCCGAGCCCAATCAATTTGAGTTGCACTCTCCGAGGGATCATTCCAGTTGGTCGCATACTCAAGCATGAACAAGTTACTCTTTCTATGAGGGAAAGGAATCTCAGATTTTGAAATTTTATCCATCATCCCACCATAAGGAATTAGTAAGGTAGCAAGCTTATCTTCTTGGAAGAAAATTTTCCATAACCCTTTGAGTGCGGTTTCGGATATGGGACTTTGGGCAAAGTCTGACTTGCTTTTGGTGTAAGCCGGGAATAAATTCTTCCTCTGAAGTAAAACTTCAGGAGTTGAATTGGTGGGGAAGAAAGCTTCATAAAGAACTGAACCGATCCAGTCCATTTCAATACAATCCTTCCTTGCTAAACCCAATTCAGGGAAACTTTTTTGCATCACTTCGAGGAGTCTGCTGGTATCACCAAGAAACAAGCCACTATAGATAGTTCTTACAGTTTTTTTACCTGTGTCACTAGCAATAGCCGGTCGTATGCCAACGACTAAGTAAAGATCCGCATCAAATTTATTAGCAACTTGTTGCCATCTATAGAGGAGCTTAGTAGCTCCTTGTTCCAAGAACCTGAAAACCCTAAAAACTGTCACAGTTGATGGTACAGGAACCAGTTTTACTTTCCAGGCAGTAATGATTCCAAAGCTGGCTCCTCCACCTCCTCTGATTGCCCAAAAAAGATCTTCTCCCATGGCTTTCCGGTCAAGGAGCCTTCCCTGAACATCAACTATACGAGCATCAATGACATTGTCTGCAGAAAGGCCATATTTTCTAAACAAAGGGCCATATCCACCTCCTGAAAGGTGCCCACCAAGACCCACACTGGGACAAGCACCAGCTGGGAAGCCAAGATTTTTACTTTTCTCTGAAATCCTATAGTGAAGTTCACCAACTGTAGCACCCGCTTGAGCCCACGCACTCTTACGCTTGATGTCAACGCTAATGGAACGAAGCTTGCCCAGGTCTACCACAACGAAAGGTGTATCAATTACGGAGGTGTAAGAGAGTCCTTCAAAGTCATGGCCTCCACTGCGAACTCTAATCTGAACTCCAAGCTGTTTTGAGCAAACAACAGCAGTTTGGACATGGGATTCTTGCAACGGTGTGAAAATAAACTCAGGTTTCGGCACTGAAGGCAATGCGAACCTGAGATTTTGAGCAGTGGATAGCAAGACATTAGTGAATGAAGAGTTGTTTGGAGTGTACAAGATAGTGGAGAAAGGAAAGGAGGATTCAGAATTTAGTGAGAGACATTTAAGAAATTTATCCTGAATTGGAAGGGAAACTATAAAGAAAGGAAATGAAAGGAGAATTACAAGCACTGAAACAATGGAAGAATCCAATCGAAGCATTTTGCCTCTCTTTTCTTTTTTTGTTTGTGTTTCAGAAATTGATTAAGAGACCTATTATTTGTTGATGCATCTACTCCTAAAGTCAACTTCAAAAATTAGTTTTTGGTTTTGTTTTAAAAACCGGATTGGCTAGTAAATAAAAAAGAAGCTGTAAACTTAATAAAAATTTAGATTAATTTTTTTAATTGATCCGCATCTAATCACGGGTTGATTTCTTGATCATATTTTAAAATTATAGTTTTTTATTTTATAAATAAAAATAACATTATTTTAAAATTATTAAAATAATGACATTTTGATTAAAAAATAATTTAATTAAATTATAAATTAACCTATTAAATTAATCAAATTTGATTATATTATATTATATTTGTTTTTGCGTTAAAAAATGGTTTTGAAAATTTTTAAATTTTGTTTTTGCTTCAAATTAATTTTTTTATAATTTTAAATTGTTTTAATGTGTTGATGTAAAAAATATTTTTTTAAAATTATTATTTTAATATATATTCAAATAAAAAAACTATAAAAAATAACCATTATTTTACTTTTAAATACCTTTTAATTTAATTCTCATTCAATTGAACATAAAGTGTGGGTTTAATAATGCTACTGTCAATAATAATTATAAAAAAATGCAAGAGAATAAAGCAGGTGTCTACGACAACTAATTTTCTTGGATTATCGGGTGAGAAGAATAAAGCAAGTGGCATTCAGCGGATGAGATCGTAGAAAATCCCAGGAAACGGGGACAGTAAGCATCACAGCTGGCCACTTGCCATTTTTCGATTAATTAGTTTCTCTCGCACTTGGACAACACGTGCTCATTAATCCGCGAGATGAGATGCTTTGTTCATGGCTTACGAGGGTTATGGATACCGCGGTGGTGGAGATTGTTTTTATTTAGAAATATATTTAAATAATATTTTTTAAAAAATTATTTTTAACACCCTCGTTTAAAATGCAAACCTGTCAATTATCAGAATTCCTATTAAATTAATTTAACTTATTAAATTAATCAAATTTGATTATATTATGTATGTTTTTGTGTTAAAAAATGATTTTGAAAATTTTTGAATTTTTGAAAATAATTTAGTCTAAAATCCCTCGTTCGAAATGCAAACCTGTCAATTATCAGAATTCCTAGTTGATATCCATCTAACTTTCAATTACTGGTTAATGACACGAAAAATTTGCAGCATCATCGTTATCCAAAAGGATTACACATATCGAGCTCACATTTCAGAGTTGAGAACACTATTGACAGAAGGATCTTGCAAGTTTTTAATACAAATTTGCACAGTTCGTTTCGAAACAGCAGCGTTTCCTCACCAAGAAACACTCATATTGGTTAGGTTAAATTTTCATAGACTGTTACTTCAAAGAGCTAGATGTATGATAACCTGAAACGCTGCATCTATCACGGATTGGTCAACCAGAGGGTCATCTTGCCTCTCAAACCACCACAGTTTATTTACTTCACAAACTTCGAGCAACCTTCTCATACAAATCTCGAGGCCAGTTCCGACTCATATTGTTTGCAATAAACTGTGTAATCTGCAAAGGGCATAGGAAAAATAAAAGAAAGAAAAGAAAACTTAATCGTGAGGCAACAACATTTTGTGCCACATCTCAACAGAAAAACCACATTTTCAGCCATGATTATTACCATATAAATTGAGAATATCAAAATCCATCCATTCATTTTCAATATTAAATTATTGCCAATGGCCACTATATTTGCAAATCCAACGATTTATAACTAGAAAAGCCCATAGAAAACAAAGAAATACAGACCAAATCAAATAAA
>Ga0307517_10009098_pt1 | contig 14145 bp, 6 predicted proteins | sample 23_EM_MG_FD_194515 | JGI IMG/M metagenome (GOLD analysis project Ga0307517, IMG submission 194515) | Populus trichocarpa ectomycorrhiza microbial communities from riparian zone in the Pacific Northwest, United States - 23_EM | ecosystem: Host-associated > Plants > Roots > Unclassified | place...
TACAAAATCAATAATCAAAATAAAATACAGGGACATAAAAAAAATAGAAAAAAAACTGATCTGTTTCAATAAAAACAAAGAAATTATCTAAGATTTTTTATTACACCACAATTTGATGTCATTAGAAGATCTTAATAGATCATTTCTTGTACAAGTAAAGTTTGAATTCAAAATATACAATTAAATAGCAACTCGACAAGGGATGATGGAGAAATAATCAAATAAGTTTATAGTTATCTCATCAAAATCAATTTTGTTTTTTAACAACCAAATACTCCAAATAACACTACTAAAGTTTAGTCTTCAAAATAACCTTTAGAATTTATCTTGCACCATTCTGGCCATCCATGGCCTAACCTTGTTCGAACAACTTGTTCCACTAAGATAAATTATTATATATCAAAAGCTGCCATCATTGAATTAAAATCATCAAATAAAATAACAACTTGTGAAGCCCCAAGAAAACGATGTCCAGAAAAAACCAAATCATCTTGTAGCAACCCCGACTATAAAATATTGTAGATGACCCTGTTTATTTTTAAAAATTTATTTTAGTTTTTAAAATTTTATTTTGTACGATTTGATTTTGATTGAAGGCCAATTAATTCGGATTTTTTAGGCAAATGATGAAGTGGAAGAATAGGGATCAAAATTAAAAAGGCACCAAATATAGATGGCTCGCTAGAAGTTTTGGAAAAGATACAATTTGATCTTTTAACTTTGAAAATAACACAAATTATACAATTTTGGTGCCTTGATTTTTTTCCAATTTAATTTTAGTATAAAAGTTTATTTTTATTATTTTTTAGTTTATGGTTCAGAGAGGGGGGAGAGAGAAAGAGGTCACTAGGTTCTAGTGATAGAGAGATGATGTTGACACTAATTTAGGCCTCCAAAACGGTCGATATTTGTTTCAAATGATTTCATTTGATGAGGGAAGTTCATATAAGATGTTTTTTTTTTATTTTTTACCTTTTAACGTTGTGACAAAACAAATCTGAGCTTGGTTTGATTTTTGGTTTCAGGTTGATTTTGATTCATGAAATGGTTTTTTGGTTTTTTAAGGCTATGAATAGGCTAGGCCGGGTTTATCACGGTTTCTAAGACATTTTTTTTTTATCAAGAATAGGTTGAAAAACATGTTTTGGATCAAAAAAACATAAATCTCAATTTTTCAGACATTTGATGATTAATTGCAGATATCAATTATCTAAGGACCATTTGGGATGAAATTCCAAGTTATTTCCAGAATTTTTTTAACATCACGAAAAATAATTTTGAGGTATACTATAAAAGAAAAACTTGACTCATCGAAGAAGAAACTTGTATAATGACACAAAAAATAAGCATTCAATATATGAATAATCAAGTATTTAATTTTGTCTTAATAAGCATTCAATATAGATTTAGCAAAGTGGAGGGGGCAAATTATAATTTTGATTTTGAGGGAGGATTTTAGAAATTCTTTAAACTTGGGGAGCGCCAAGGCCACCCCTAAATCCATTCGTGAAGACAAGATTAACAAGGGATATTAAAAAAAATCCTTATAAATGGTGCAATCAAAATTAGACTAAAATGTTTAAAATATAAAGTTGAGGGTCCAAAATGAAATTAACCTCAAAACTGCATTCAGAACCCGGTTAAAGTGATTTACCAAATGGGCTTTATCCCATTTTGAGGATAGTAAGCTCTAAATCAGTAAAAAAAGAAAAGAAAAACGTACCTTTCTTACAGCTCTTTGAGATGCTTCAACCTGACATCGTCTCCCAAAACACAAAGAGAGTAGTTGTGGTTATATATATATATTAAAGAGTAATACTATGAAAAGCTTATTTTTTGTATTCATCATGCAGGTATATATATACAGCGGAATAAGTAAAGCCGGCTAAATTGTCTAATAGAATTGCCTAAACTTAAGCTAACAGATTTGTTAAGAGAATTGTACACTTGGTTGTTACAACAGCTGCACAGTGTGCGTTGCATGGTTTGTTACACTGATTTGCACAGTGTATGTTCAGCTGCACAGTGTGCATGGTTTGTTATATTGAATTGCACAGTGTGCATTAGTGCATGACTATTATCCCCCCTCATGATGGAGCTCGGCATGAGAGACCAATCTTGTCACAAGGAAACAGAAACCGAACTCTGGGAAGTGATTTAGTCAGTAGATCAATAAGTTGATTAGTGGAGGATACGTGAACAACACGTAGAGTTTCTTTTTGCACTTGATTATGTATGAAGTGAAAATCTATAGCAACATGTTTCATCCTGGAGTGGAAAACAGGATTGGAGCACAGTTGAGTGGCGCCTACATTGTCACAGTAAATGATTGGACAGGTTGGTAGTGGGAGACCAAGATCACAAAGCAGAGATGATACCCAATTGAGTTCAGCAGCAGGGTTGGCAACAGACTTGTATTCTACCTCAGTTGAAGAACGTGCAACTATTTGCTGCTTTTTGGAGCTCCAGGAGATAGGATTGCGACCAAGATATATAATATAGGCACCTGTAGAAGAAAAATGATTTGGTTCACCTGCCCAATCAGCATCTGAGTAAGCATGTAAAGCATCAGAGAAAGCATGCAGGGATGAAGGAGAATCACAGTAGAGTTGAAGACCAAGATCAGGAGTACCACACAGATAACGAAGTAGATGTTTTACAAGTGTCTAGTGTTCAGTGGTTGGTTTGTGCATAAACTGGGAGAGTTTATTTACTGCATAAGCAATGTCAAGTCTTGTGAGAAGGAGATATTGCAGGCTTCCCATAATAGAACAAAATTCGATGGGATCAGGTAAGACATTGCCAGAATTTAAAGAGAGTGTGGTGCCTGATGGAAATGGTGTAAAGACAGATTTGGCTTCTTTCATGTGAGTGCGAATGAGTAGATCAAACAAGTAACGACGTTGAGATAACAAAAATCCTTACTTGGTGGGAAGAATTTCAATCCCAAAGAAATAAGACAATTGGCCAAGATCTTTAAGAGAGAATCGGTGAGCTAGCAGATTGATGAACCGATTTACCAAGTGTACATCATCTCCAATGATAATGAGATCATCGACATATACTAGTAAGTAGACAAGATGTTTGCCAAGGTGAAGAACAAATAAGGATGTGTCAGCATGAGAGTTTTGGAACCCTGACTGAAGAAGAAAAGTCTTGAGTTCATGAAACCATGCACGGGGAGCCTCTTTTAAGCCATAGATGGCTTTTTGAAGCTTACACACATGGGAAGGGAAGTCCTTATCAATGAAGCCTGGTGGCTGATACATATACACTTGTTCAGTGAGTGTACCTTGAAGGAAGGCGTTATTCACATCAAATTGTCGTAGTGTCCATTCAGAACTGATGGTTATGTTAAGCACAAGTCTGATGATGGTCGGTTTGATGACCGGACTGAATGTATCATAATAGTCAACATCGGGGCGTTGATGAAAGCCTTTGGCTACCAAACAAGCTTTGTACTTGTCAATGGAACCATTAGAATGTCTTTTAGTGCGAAAAATCCATTTGCAGCCCACAACATTTTGATTGGAGCTGGCAGGAATGAGTTGCCAAGTGCCATTTCGAATAAGAGCATTGAATTCATCTGACATGGCTTGGTGCCATTTGGGATCTTTACGGGCTTGTGCCGAGGTTGTAGGTTCAAGGTCAGAGTGTTGGGATAACGTGGTATGAAGATCTAATTTTTGAAGTGGTTTGTGAATGTTGCTTTTGGCTCTTGTTTGCATGTGGTGGTTTGGTTGAATAGCAGGGTGTAGCTTATCTGTGAGATGAAGGGAAGGTGTCTGGGTGTGAGTATTGGATGTTGTGAGCAGAGAAGTTTCAGATGCAGGGGTTGGAACTGAGAGACCTTCATTGTGGAGGTGCTGGTAAGGCCAAACTGTAGATGGTGATATGAGTGTTGGAGTGACTATGCTGAGTGGATTAGGCGGAGGGATCCATGTAGTAAAAGTAGAGGAGTTAGGACATGTATCTTGTGAAAAAATGGATTTAAACGGATAAATGGATTCTACAAACTTGACATTACGTGAAATAAAAACTTTGGACGTGGATGGATCATAATAGAGATAGGCACTTTGAGTTAAAGAGTACCCAAAAAAGATGCATGGTTTATAATGGGGTTTTAATTTATGAGAGGTATAGGGACGAATCCAGGGATAGCAGAGACAACCGAACACCTTGTGTTTGGAGTAATTGGGAGACGAACCAAAGATTTTTTTCATAAGAGGAGCATAGATGTAAGGTCTGTGTTGGCATCCTATTAATTAAGTAAACTGCAGTAGCAAATGCATGAGACCAAAACCGTAAAGGAATGGAAGCATGAGAAAGGAGAGTGAGGCCGGTTTCCACAATGTGGAGGTGTCTCTGTTCAGAGAAACCATTATGTTCAGGTGTGTGAGGGGGAGTAGTGAGGTGAGATATACCATGAAGCGCAAGAAAACTAGTTAGCGCAAGGTATTCTCCACCATTATCATAATACAGTGTATGGATTTGTTGATGGAAGTGTTTCTCTGTGATAGCTTTGAAGCGAAGGAATACATCTTTTACTTGTGATTTGTGTGTTAAAGGATAAGGTCAGATATATTTTGTGAAATGATCAACAAAGATGATATAATATTTAAATCGATCAGAAGACAGAATGGGGGACGTCTATACATCTGAAAAGATGATTTGAAGAGGGCGGGTGGATGTAATAGTGGATGTGGAAAATGAAAGTTTGTGACTCTTATTGCAATGACATGCATTACAGGAAAATTGTAACATACTTGAAGATGCTAAATCGAGTGCGTTTTTAGAGATGATATGTTTTAAAATAGGAAGAGCAGGATATTGACCTAAGCGGTGATGCCAGTTGAACGAGGTGGTTTTGATGCTAGAAAAGGCAATTAGTGGTGTGGATGGTGGCCACTCATATACACCATCTTTAGTTTTACCCTTCAGAAGCGTTACTCCTATGTGAAGATCCTTGACAACAAAAAGAAACGATAAGAATTCAATGGAAGCATTGTTTGAGATGCAGAATTTAGAAATAGAGATTAAGTTTTTGGTAATGTTGGGTACACAGAGAACATCGGTTAAAGAAAACTGCTTATTAGAATGGAGAAGAGAGGTAGAACCAGTATGTGTGATTGGAAGTCCTGTGCCATCACCAATCATGATGTCGTCTAGCCCATTGTATGAAGTATGAAGGGATAAGTTGTTAAGATCAGAGGTAACATGATGAGATGCACCGCTGTCTAATAGCCATGCATTGTTGTGAGGAGAATTGGTAGCAAAATGCGCTTTTGGTTGCCAGGATGAGTTTAGTAGTCCTGAATTGTTGTGGTTAGGAGCTGCAACAGGTATGAATTTGTAAGAGGGACAATACTTAGCCGTATGGCCTTGGATTTTGCAGATTTGGAAAAAAACCAAGGTATGGCTTTTAAGAGGTGCGAGAATTGTGAGGTCCAAGTGGGGAAGGATTAGAAAACCGATGATTATATGAGTTGGTTGGACGCCAGTTAGTATGTCTACCAGAGGAATAGTTGGAGTGTGGCAAGGGACGTGAACCAGAAGAGGCACGGTTGGTTAGATGTGCAGAGGCAGGAAAATAAGGTTGAGCAGTGTTGTTGGTATTGTGGAGAGATGCTTCAAAGTTGAGAAGTTTTTCATATAGCTCATCAAAAAAGATTGGAGTATCTCGAGCTTGGACTGCCCTGGCCAATTCTTTGTATTCAGAACCAAGTCCCTCAAGAATTCATTCTGAGAGGTCTTCAATGTCAACTGGTGCTCCAAGAATGGCAAGCTTATCAGCTAGGGCTTTGATGGTTTGTAGGAATTCAGAGACACCCATGGATCCTTTTGTGAGTTGTTTGAATTGACTTTTTACTTGCTTGATCCTGCCACGCGATGGTTTAGCATATGTATTAGCTAATATTGTCCATGCTTCCTTTGATGTTTGTGCTTGAGCAATGAATGTCATGATTATGGGTGACAGAGAACCAAAGATGGCATTGAGAAGTAATTGATCCTGTCGGATCCACAGATTGTGTGCTGGATTAGGTGTAGTTGTTCCTAGAATAGTTGTGGCTGGGCTGGGATGTGATCCATCAATGAATCCATTGAGATCATATCCTATGAAAAGAGTCTAGAACTGAAGTTTCCAGGCTAGATAGTTGGTGGAGGTGAGTTTTACTGGTGTTTGGGCTGCTACATTGATGGTGATGAATGTGCTGTGAGATTCATTTGTGTTAAGGATAGTGGTATTGACAGGCATTGGAAGCGTGAAGATAAAGGAAGAGAAGAAAACTGATGAGATTAGAGAATAAGATGAATACTCTTATACCATAAAGAGTAATACTGTGAAAAGCTTATTTTCTGTATTCATCATGCAGGTATATATATACAGCGGAATAAGTAAAGCTGGCTAAATTGTCTAACAGAATTGCCTAAACTTAAGCTAACAGATTTGTTAAGAGAATTGTACACTTAGTTGTTATAGCAGCTGCACAGTGTGCGTTGCATGGTTTGTTACACTGATTTGCACAGTGTATGTTCAGCTGCACTGTGCATGGTTTGTTATATATATATATATATATATATATAGAGAGAGAGAGAGAGAGTAAAGTTCAAGTTTTAATGATTATAATTTACTTATTTGTATGCGCTGAGAATAAAAAAAAATTTCTATACATAAAAAAAATATTTAGGTTTTAGAGAAGTTTTTGATATTGTAATTAAACTTAAAAATATAGTTGTTTTGAAAAAAGAAATCTATTGAAATAATTTTTTATTAATGTATTTCTTGTTTATCTTAATAAATGCATAATTGTTAATAGAATTATTGTTTTTGTTAAAAAAAAATTATAATTATTACATTAAGTTAACAAAAAAAAAAATCAAAACAGTATGGTTATATTTTATATGAATTAAAACAAAAGAATCATAAATATGACAAGGACAGATTCAGAATTTATTTAAAAATTTTAAGAATAAAAAGACATTTGAATTGAGTTTTTATGAACAATTTATTATTAATATTATTATTTTAATTTCATATCATATACATATAGTTGAATAACATTATTATTATTAAAATATAAATTTAAAATAATATTTAAAATTGATGTTAAAACTAAAAAGAAAACGAATCTATGAAAAGACTTTGGAGTTATTATATAGTCCAAGATTCAACAGATCATCAATATATACACACACACATACCAGATTTGAACCTCCAACATTTAAAATTTTTAAGCCAATCGATTTGAGATTAACCCATACAATTCAATACTCTTTCTTTCTTTTATTTTTTTGAACTTTTGGTTTGACTAAGATTGTCGATATAAACCTTGGAATGTGAAAGCAAGATTTTAGGTTTAGTCTCACATGGAACCTTGGAATGACTCAAACCCAAACGTTCAAGTGATATGTGAACAAATTAACGCCTTAATTAAATGTCATAAGATTTGATGGAATTAACTTAATACTACTAGTTCCTATACAATTGCTTAAAATAATATTTAAAAAAGATCAAAGAAAATATGAAAAATGATAAAGAAAATTTAAAAAAAAAAGATGGAAGGATAAAATTGAAATGTTAAGGGATAACTAGAAAAAAAAAAAAAAAGGAGTTTGATGAAAGCAGTGGCAAAACCACCGAACCTCAAGAAGGGTACTGTTTTCTAGATGACAATTTTTATTTTAAACATTTTTCCATCATTTCTTCAACAAATTGGACTATTCAATGCAAAGTTTGTTTAGGGGTTTTTTATCTCATGTGTAGTGGAAGAGGTGGGATGCTTTGTTCATGCCTGGAGAAATTGTCAAGATCAAACCAACCTGTAGAAGATTTGAAGATTTAAATAAATATTACAAAGCAAATAACTTATAGACACCACTATTTAACCGTTTAGTTATTAATATTGAGAGTGTTTGGTAGTGTGATAGCGATAACGATTTAAAGTATTTTTCGCTCGATTTAGCAACGGTTTAAATATTCCCGGACATCGTAATTGCGAACCTCATTGCAGATTTTGCCTTATCTACAGCACCTTCCATGTCAATGCCATAACTCCTTCCCCTTATAGAAAAGGCACCGTCTTCGTAATCTTGTGCTTGACCGGCTGGCTGGATCCATCAGAGAATGCTACAATACACATGGATTGGATTAGGAAGCTATACGATAACAAGGCACCTTATGCTTCCATGAATCCAAGGGAAGCATACGTGGACCCTTTTTTTGGCTTTTTACTCGTAAAAGCATCCATGGATTTAGCAAACGACTATATTTTACAAAGCCAATAACAGAAAAACTTGACTCTTCGGAGAGAAAAAAACTTGTATAGTGACATAAAGACAAGCATTCAATATTAAAATAACCAAGTATTTAGTTTTGGGTGTCTAGTGCTAAGGGACAAGGGGGACCGAATCTAGAAAAGCAAAGTGGATGGGCCAGATGCATAATTTTGATTTTGCGAGTGCATTTCATAAAAGTGCCTTGTAACTTTTCATTAGCGAAAATTTTAGAAAAAACTAATCTGTGTATATAAAATTATCTTTTTAATATCAAAAATATATTTTACTAAGTTTATAATCTCAAATTATATAAAAGAAAACAAAACAATTTTTTTTAGAATTTTTAAAATATTAACGTAGCTCTCATAACTTTATATAATAAACTGATTATTAATATTAAAATGCATGCTAATACATATTTTTTAAAATTTTTGTTGTATAAAAATATGATATGAAAATTTCTTATAAGTTTTAAGAGACTTGGCCGTATGTATAAAAACAAGACACTTTTTTTTGTAATTTTTAATATTTCAAAAAAAACTTGGTATTTTAATATTGGATTTGTATCTTTACAGTATAAAAATACAAACCAATATTAATTAAAATTTGTAGAAAAAGACACAAAAAAATCATAAAAAAAAATTTAGGATTTTGGAAATTTTTTGAATTTTTTGTAAAATATATAATATTATATTATTATTATTATTATAGATTGGGTTGGACCCAGCCCAAATATGTGGGCTGAGCCCACCTTATCTGAGCCAAAATTCGAAACAAAAGAAACTGGGTCAAGACTGGCCCATATAAAAGACCTCCTTTAACCGTATGGGCTGGGCTGAAAGTCTAGCCCATGAAACCATTAACTAGTTACTGTGCTGAGTACAGTAATGAATTATAATTCATTTGCAGCAGAACATGAATTGCTCACGTTCTGCATGCAAATGATAGAGAAGGGAACAGGTAAGAAGATGGAACAAAAGTGGGAAAGGAGCTTGCCTGGAGTAGGAGCGGCGTGGTTGTTGATGTTGACGGTGGCTCATGGTGGCGTTATGGCGGTGGTGGTGCTATTGTTACTAACAGAGGGAGATAGACTGTTTTTCTCCTCTTTTCCTCTATTTTCGTTCTTCTTTTGCGTTTCCTTTTCTTTCTTTTTGTACTCCCCCTCTATGTTTTCCTTTCTCTTATGTTTCCCCTTCCCTTTCCTTTCTTCCTTTCTCTCACTGTTTTCCCCTATTTCCTTTTGCTCTTTTTTTTTTCTTTTGTTTCTCTCTTTCTTTCTGTTTTACTTTGTTCTCCTCTCTATAATCTCCCCCGTCTTTTTTTCGTCCCCTGCTCCTCTCTCTACCTTTGTATTTATAAGGGGGAAAGGGGGAAAGAGAGCTACTACCCCTGTCTAGTTATGGCACGAGGGTAAGGTGACAGGGGCGGCCTCCGTGTAGCCGCTCTAGAACCGCCTAAAAGGCATGGCTCTCCTGGCTTTTTCATCATGGTGGTAGGTCATGAGAGGGTGTGGGTTATGTCGGGGTTTTGGGTTTTTAGAAGAGAGAAAAATGGACGCTGCAAAGGAAGGGAAGAAAAACCTTCTTCCCCTACCTTTGCGTGTCAGGGAAGAAGAAGACATACAGTGTCATTCAAAATGGTACCGTTTTGGGATTTTTTTAATAAACAATACATGAAACGGTGTCGTTTTGAACAAAATGTGTCGTTTCATTAAAAAAAATGAAGCCAAAATGTGTTAATTTCCAAATCAGTCATCTGTTTTTTAGTTGTTCAATCAAGTCCTCAATAATAATTTTGATTTTAAGAATCAGTTCAATTGCATCCCTGCCAAAATCGGATGTCAGCCCTAAAGTTGGCCACCTTTTTCACTTCGGTCCTTGGTCTCGAAATTATGCAATTTAACCCTCAATTGATCAATAAACTTCCAATTTCTTCAATTTGGCTCCTGATTCGGAACATTTCAGTTCCTCTATTTACGCATCTTTTCCAGTTTGGTCCTTGGTTTCAGATTTCTTCAATCAAGTCCTTAATTTGCCTTCAAACTTTGATATTTATGCAATTAAGCCCCTGATTTGACCAAATCAACTCTTAAGAATTGTAATTTGATCCCTGAACTTTAACTTCTTTCAATTAAAGCCCAAATTGACTTAAAAATTAATTTTTCTTGCAATCAAACCCTCTATAAATTCAATTAAAGCTTCAATAAAATTTAATTGAGTCTATAAATATTTGATTTTGGAATTTTCTTCCTCAAATTCAATTTTCCTTGTCAACAAGGCTCCCGTTAGTTAAAAATATACTATCAAATTTTAATTTTTGTTTTTTTGAACCTCCTCAATCAATTTTTGGTTATTTTTTGGGCGCTCTGGCATCTTCTTCTCATTGCTGTTATTTTTTTGGTTTTGTTCCGAATATATTTTTTTTATTTTCTCTTTTATTTTTGTGGGGATCCAAAAAGAGTAACAACAATATTTATAAATAAGTTAAAGGCTATTAAATTTGGGTTTGGATTGTTGTCAAAGTTAGAGAAAAATATATATTTGATTCTTTGTAAATTTTTTTTAATATTATTCTTTATTCGTTTTTTAATGTATTTAAAGTGCAAATTTAATAATTTAAGAATGTATTTATAGAAATAAAAATAATATAATTAAATCTAGTTATTTAGGTCTGGGAGAAGGGTATAAAGTAGGAATTAATTATAACTTAGTTCATGTAGTTTATCAAAATTAATTAATTAATTAGCCTTAAACTATGTATTAATTTAATTCTTATTTTTTAAAATTATTTATAATTTTATTCTTTTTTCGTCTATTAAATTGAATGGAGCAGAACTGGCTCATCTTGTCCCTTTTTTACATTGAGTGTCTATATATCAAGATGGAGCTCCTATCCACTTGACGGGCCAAAACTTTTTATCTATAATTGGGATCGAAGAATTCGTTCAATGCCAATTGACTGGATCTTTCATGAAAACAAATATGCTTTAGAAATAGCCACTTTGTGGGATTAGCCCTTAAGATGTTAATTAATTATTATATTTAATAATTTTTCTCTCATTTGCCATTCTTTCCGGAATATATATATATATATCATTTGATATCTTTCAAGTCAATGATAAATGCTTGGGGCTTCCTATGGGAGCTAATCCGAGACCACGTTCCATTTGGAAACTAATTTTGAAAAAGATTAGTTCTCATCTTCGGACTTGGAAGGGTAGGATTCTTTCAATACATGAAAGACTTTGTTTAATAAAGTTTTGTCCAGTCTAATCTTCCACTTTATTATATGTCCTTGTTTAAGATTCCTTCTAAGTGGCAAAGAAAATTGTCTTCAAGCAGCAAAGATTTTTTTAGAGTGGAGATATGAATACTTCAAAAATCAGTAAGGTAGCTTGAAATTTTCTAATTAGGCCAAGAGATGGGGGGATTGGGAATCATATTTTTCTTGGCAAAAAAACAAATCAATATTGTTTAAATAGTCATGGCGATGTAATAATGATGTCACAATAGCTTGGAGAAATGTTATGAATATAAAATATCAACTTGATAATAGTGGGGTGTAGGGAAATTTTTCAGGAACTATTTTGGCTATTTGGAGGGGTGTTTGTGCAACTATCACTGATGTGAAGGAGTGTGCTTTTGATGTGCAGAATGTAGTTTTAATGGTTATGGGAAATGAGAATGACACTTTCTTTTGGACTTTAAAGTGGTTAAGAGAGATTCTGCCTTTATGCTTAGATTTCCTACTCTTTGTGCAGTTTTTGGAAATCTTAATGCTAAGATTTTAGAGACGGTATATTGGAACAAAAATTCAGTTGGAATTGGTCCTTATCTTGGAGAAGGTTTTGGGACTGAGAAAAGGTAAAGGAAGAGGAATTATTGCATTTGTTATCAAGGGTTTCTTTATGCCAAAATATTATTGATAGGAGAGTTTGGAGACCAGACCCAAAGGGTGTTTTCTCAGTCAAGAGTTGCACTAACTTTCTTGAGTCTTCTCTTTTAACAGGCAAAAACCCTTTTCGATAAGATATATGGCATTTTGGTGCTCTCGTGAAGTAGAGTTTTATTTATGGCTTTCAATCTTGAATAAATTGCCTACAAAAACTTTTTGCATAGAAGAGGTATGCTATAAAGTAATAATTTAAATTGTTCATTTTGAAAAAAAGATATTGAAACTTTGACTCATATTTTACTTTGACATGAGATTGTTGGTCTCAGGTGGTAGACTAGTTAGGACAACATTTGATCTTGTCTTAATCTTTGTATGATTTTTTCTTATTATAGAAATGGCATGGTACGGGGGTTTATGCAAATAAAGGTGTGGTGTTTTTTCTTCTTTGCTGCAATTTGATATTTTGGGAATGCCCGCAATAATTTAGTTTTTAATAAGAAAGAAACAAATTGAGATTATGTGTGTTATTCCCTTTTTCAACGAGTTGCTATTTGGGTAAAATATAATGATTGGAGTTTTTGCTAAATCAGGGCGAATCTTCTAAACCTAAATTAATTCCTGAAACTCGTAACCTGTAAAATTCTAGACCCGGATTTAACCAAAAAGCTCAATTCTTAACCAATTTAATATTACAGGATGAAATAAAAAAAAATCAATTTTTTAAAAAAATTCAAAGTATAAAAAATAGCAATCAAAAGAATAAGGATGAAAATTGATAAGAGAAAAAAATAGAGATTAAATAATAAAACAAATCAATTTCAAAAATTTTCTCAAATAGAAATCAAAAAAATAAGGACCAAATCTGACAGATAAAAAATCAATTGATGAAATTGAAGAAAAATCAAATTTTATAAATTATATCAAATAAAAAGAAATAATAATTAAAATAGCATGGACCAAATTTAAAGAAAAAATAAATTGAAAGGATGTTTTGAAAATTAAAAAAGTCGGGCATGGAAATTAAGAAGAAAATAAAAAAAGAGGAAAGAGTCACGTGCCACCACCTAGGGATGGAGGAGATATAAAGACAATTCAAACTTATTATACTACTAGACCAACATCCAGGGGAGGGTATGTTTTACAAGGTAAATTAGGAACAAATATTAAATTATCTTGATATATCCTTATCAGATTAGAACCTCCAAGACAAAATTGACAATATAATCTATTTTAAATTAATCCATATAGTTCAACTCTCTCTCTTTCTTTTATTTTTTAAACTTTTGGTTTGACTAAGGTTGCTGACATAAACAATGAATGTGCAAGCAAGATTTTAAGTTTAGTCTCACAAGAAACTTTGAATTAATCATATGTCATAAGGTTTAATGGCTATTATTGGAATTAATTTAGTACTAGTAGTTCCTATACATGTGCTTAAAATAATATATAAAAGAGATTCTATACTAGAAGTTAGCACAAAGTGTGAAAATAATAAAGAAAGATTCAAAAAAAAAACCAGAGAGATGGAAGGATAAAATTGACAAGAAAAAGAAGGGATACTTAGAAAAAGAAAAAAAAAGTTTGATCAGAGCAGTTGCAAAAACACCTCAAGAGGGGTGTTTTCTAGTCGACCATTTCAACTCGAAACATTTTTCCATCATTCTTCATCAACAAATTCGACTCTTCAATGCAAAGTTTTTATTTATAATAAACAACCCCAGACAGCATGATTGCATAACATGGCATTTCTTTATTTAGCTAAAGTATTAAAAAAAAAAAAGATCGATCAAGACTTGTGAGAATAGTGATCCAACAAAGCTTTGCTGGAGATGAATTCCACTTCAATTTCTTTATCTCATGTGCAGTGGAAGTGGTGGAATGCTTTGTTCGTGCCTGAAGAAATTATCAGGATCAACTTTGGTCTTCACATGCACCAACCTGTAGAAGTTATCCTTGAAGTACTTAGTACCAAAA
>Ga0307517_10009099_pt1 | contig 14145 bp, 8 predicted proteins | sample 23_EM_MG_FD_194515 | JGI IMG/M metagenome (GOLD analysis project Ga0307517, IMG submission 194515) | Populus trichocarpa ectomycorrhiza microbial communities from riparian zone in the Pacific Northwest, United States - 23_EM | ecosystem: Host-associated > Plants > Roots > Unclassified | place...
CCGGGACCACGCCCGAGGTCGAGACGGTGATCCGCCGCCGTGAGATGGCGATGCCCTCGTTGTCGGAGATGATGTCGATGGCCGCCGCCACATTGTCCAGATTGTAGAGCGGCTCGCCCATGCCCATGAAGACGATGTTGGAGAGCCGCCGGTCCTCCTTGGGGCTCGGCCATTCGGCCAGGTCGTCGCGGGCCACCTGCACCTGGGCGACGATCTCGGCGGCGGTGAGGTTGCGCACCAGCGCCTGGGTGCCGGTATGGCAGAAGGTGCAGTTGAGCGTGCAGCCCACCTGGCTGGAGACGCAGAGCGCGCCGGCCCGGCCGACGTCGGGGATGTAGACGGTCTCGACCTCGATGCCCGGCGCGGTGCGGATCAGCCACTTGCGCGTCCCGTCCCTGGAGACCTGGCGCTCGACGATCTCGGGCCGGGCGACGGTGAACGTCCCGGCCAGGCTGCTGCGCATCTCCTTGGCCACGTCGCTCATCAGGGCGAAGTCGGTGACGCCGTAGTGGTGGATCCAGCGCCATAGCTGGGTGGCCCGCATCTTCGCCTTCTCCGGGCGCACGACCTCGGCCTCGATCAGGGCCGCGGCCAGCTCGGCGCGGGTCATCCCGGAGAGGTTCTTGATCGCCGCGGCGGCAGGCGTGGCCGGCGCACGCGAAAGGTCGAGGGTCACGCCCAAAGCGAAGAATTTCCTTTTGGAGAGCGGCGAATATAGGCGACGCGGGCCAATGCGCCAAATCCGCCCCTCCCCACCGGGGGGCCCGGGTGGGGAGCTCGCGACCGACGACCCTGGGCGCCGAGGTCCATGCCGGGATCGCGCTCCGGTTCTGAGGCCGGCTTTCAAACGCCCGTTCGATTTGCGCCTTCCGCCGCCCGATGCGCTGGGCTAGCGTCCGGCGACCTCGAAAACACCACCGGGAGACGGACGATGAAGGCGCTGTTGAGCAAGGCCGTGGGCGGCCCCGAGAGCCTGGTGCTGGAGGACGTGCCCTCGCCGGAAGCCAAGCCGGGCTTCGTCGTGGTCTCGGTCAAGGCGGTGGGCGTCAACTTCCCCGACGTGCTGATGATCGAGGACAAGTACCAGTTCAAGCCGGCCCGCCCGTTCGCGCCAGGCGGCGAGTTCGCCGGCGTCGTGAAATCGGTCGGCGAGGGCGTCACCCACGTCAAGCCGGGCGATCGGGTTCTGGGCAACAGCGGCTGGGGCGGCATGGCCGAGGAGCTGCTGCTGGAGTCCGCCCGCCTGGTGAAGATCCCCGACGCCATGCCCTTCGACGACGCCGCGGCCTTCATCATGACCTATGGCACCAGCTATCACGCGCTGAAGGACCGGGCTGACATGAAGCCCGGCCAGACCCTGCTGGTGCTGGGCGCGGCCGGCGGCGTGGGCCTGGCCGCGGTCGAGCTCGGCAAGCATATGGGCGCCCGCGTCGTCGCGGCCGCCTCGAGCCAGGAGAAGGTCGACCTCTGCCTGGCGCACGGCGCCGACGTGGGTGTGGTCTACCCCCGCGGCCCCTTCGACCGCGACGGACAGAAGGCGCTGGCCGAGCAGTTCAAGGCCGCCTGCGGACCGAACGGCGCGGATGTCATCTATGACCCGATCGGCGACGCCTACGCCGAGCCGGCGCTGCGCGCTATCGCCTGGGAGGGCAAATATCTGGTGGTCGGCTTCGCGGCCGGCGAGATCCCGAAGATTCCGCTGAACCTGGCGCTGCTCAAGGGCTGCGACATTGTCGGCGTGTTCTGGGGGGCCTGGCAGGCCAAGAACCCGGAGCGCCACCTGAAGAGCATCGCCGAACTGCTGGCCATGTACGCCGCCGGCAAGATCAAGCCGCACATCTCCGGCCGCTTCCCGCTCAGCCAGGGCGCCGACGCCATCAAGCACCTGGCCAGCCGCCAGGCCATGGGCAAGGTGGTCGTCACCTTCGACTGAACCCTTCGCGCCCTTGATGGGGAGGCGGGGAGGCCTCTACCCGGCCTGAGGCTCAGCCGTGGATGTAGGCGGCCAGGACCATCGCCAGGGCGGCCGCGGCCCAGACCACATGCATCTTCATGGCGAAGCCCCCTCTCCCGTCCGCGAGCAACGTCGCGCGATGGCTGGAGCCTTGCATGACGCAAACGCACTAAGGGCGGGCCGCTCAGCCCTCCTCGCGGATCCGCTCCACGGCCGCCTTGGCCGCCGCGCGGTGGCGGGGCTTCAGGTGGCGGCCGACGATGGCCAGCATGGCGGTGAACACCGCTGCGTCGTCGGTGTAGCCAAGGCCGGCGATGAAGTCGGGGACGGCGTCGGTCGGCAGGACGAAATAGGCCAGCGCCGCGAACATCATCCCCTTGGCGGCCACCGGCGTCGCCTCGTCGCGGGCGCAGTACCAGACCGCCAGGGCCTCGGAGGCGAAGGGGACATGGGACACCACCTTGCGGATCTTCGGCCAGAAGCCGCGCTCGACCTTTTGCTCGTTGACGCGCATCACGGAAGGCACGAGCGCGCGGCTCGGATCGATCGGAGTCTTCGGATCGAACTCGCTGTTGACGTGGGGTGATGCTTTTTCGCGGCCGCTCATCGGGCTAAAGCCTCGGCTGACAGACATTCAGATACCGCCATCGGGAGCGACACGTCCATGCAACTCAACTCATCCATCGCCGCAGTCGTCACCGGCGGCGCCTCAGGCCTGGGCGAAGCCACGGTCCGCGCCTTGGCCGCGCAAGGGGTCAAGATCGCCATCTTCGACATGAACGAAGCCAAGGGCGAAGCGGTCGCAAAGGACGTCGGCGGCGTCTTCTGCAAATGCAACGTGACGTCCGAGGAAGAGGTCGACGCTGCCTTCGCCAAGGCCCGCGCCGCCAACGGCCAGGAGCGGATCCTGGTGAACTGCGCCGGCACCGGCAATGCGGCCAAGACCGCCAGCCGCGACAAGCAGACCGGCGAGACCAAGCATTTCGCGCTGGATGCGTTCAACTTCATCATCCAGATCAACCTCGTCGGCACCTTCCGCTGCATCGCCAAGTCGGCGAAGGGCATGCTGGACCTGGAGCCCATCGACGGCGAGCGTGGCGCCATCGTCAACACCGCCTCGGTGGCGGCGGAAGACGGCCAGATGGGCCAGGCGGCCTATTCGGCGTCCAAGGCCGGCGTGGTCGGCATGACGCTGCCCATCGCCCGCGACCTCGCCGGCGACGGCATCCGGGTGAACACCATCCTGCCCGGCATCTTCGAGACCCCGCTGTTGGCCGGCGCCCCGCCGCAGGTGAAGGACGCGCTCTCCGCCTCCGTACCCTTCCCCAAGCGCCTCGGCCAGGCTCCGGAGTATGCGCAACTCGCCCTGACCATGATCACCAACGGCTACTTCAACGGCGAGGACGTCCGCCTGGACGGCGCCATCCGCATGGCGCCGCGCTAAGACGGCGACAGTCGCTCCCCGTCGGGGGAGCTGGCGGCGAAGCTGGCTGAAGGGGTCCGCCACGGCGTTCTGAGCGGACCCTGACGGTCTGAGCCCCTACCGCCGGCGGCTCGATCGGCTCGACGCCGCCAGCCCGCCCAGCACGCCGCGGATCAGCTCGCGGCCGACCTGGCTGCCCAGGGTGCGCAGCATCGACTTGGCGAAGGCCTCGCCCATGCCCATCCGGTTGGAGGCGCGCGGCGCGGCTTCGCGGGGCTGGGCCTGCGGGGTCGGCGCGGGCGCGGCTTCGGCCACCGGCGGGGCCTTGGCCTGCTGCAGGGTCTCATAGGCCGACACCCGGTCGTGGGCCTGATCGTAGACGCCATGCACGGGGCTGGCCGCCATCACCGCGGCGCGCTCGGGGGCGGTGATCGGGCCCATGCGCGAGGCCGGCGGACGGATCATGGTTTTCTGCACCACGGTGGGGGCGCCCTTCTCGTCCAGCACGGAGACCAGCGCCTCGCCCACCCCCAGGTTCTGGATCGCCTCGGCGGTGTCGAACGCCGGGTTGGGGCGGAAGCTGTCGGAAGCGGCGCGCAGGCCGCGCTGCTCCACCGGGGTGTAGGCGCGCAGCGCATGCTCGATGCGGTTGCCGAGCTGGCCCAGCACCGTTTCGGGGATGTCGGCCGGGTTCTGGGTGATGAAATAGACGCCGACGCCCTTCGACCGGATCAGCCGCACCACCTGCTCGACCTTTTCCAGCAGGGGCTTGGGCGCATCGCGGAACAGCAGGTGCGCTTCGTCGAAGAAGAACACGAGCTTGGGCTTCTCCGGATCGCCCACCTCGGGCAGCTCCTCGAAGAGCTCGCTCATCAGCCACAGCAGGAAGGTCGCGTAGAGGCTGGGCGAGCTGATCAGCTTGTCGGCGGCCAGGATGTTCACATAGCCTCGACCCATGGCGTCGCTGCGCATCAGATCGGAGAGCGCCAGGGCCGGCTCGCCGAAGATGTTGGCCCCGCCCTGGTCTTCCAGCACCAGCAGCTTGCGCTGGATGGTGGCGACGGTGGCCTCCGAGACATTGCCGTATTTGGCGCCGAGCTCGGTCGCATGCTCCGAGGCGTGGGCGAGCGCCGCGCGCAGGTCCTTCAGGTCGATGAGCTCCAGCTTCTCCTCGTCGCAGGCGCGGAAGACCACGCTCATCACGCCCTCCTGCACGTCGTTGAGGTCGAGCATCCGCGAGATCAGCAGCGGCCCCATCTCGGTGACCGTGGCGCGGATCGGGTGCCCCTCCTGGCCGAACAGGTCCCAGAACACCACCGGCGCGGCGGCCGGCTGGATGGTCAGGTTCATGGCCGCCGCCCGGGCCAGCGCCTTATCGTTGGGAACGCCCGCCGCGGCGATGCCGGAGAGGTCGCCCTTCACGTCGGCGGCGAAAACCGGCACGCCGGCGTCGGAGAAGCCCTGGGCCAGGATCTGCAGGGTGACCGTCTTGCCCGTGCCCGTCGCGCCGGCCACCAGGCCGTGGCGGTTGGCGCGGTCGAGCCTGAGCGCCTCGGGCTTGTCCGAAAAGCCGATCATCACGCCATCGTCGCCCATGCCGGACCTCCCTCAAGCTACGGCCTCAAGCTATCTGGCGGCCCGCGCGCGCGCCAGCCGGGAGAGTCCCTTCCCGCCGGATCGCCGTGGGCGCGAATTTCGGCTTGGATTCCGCGAAGCATCGGCAAAATATCTCCCATCTAAGGCGAAATACGGGTATGGATCACCGGCATTGACGCTGGCGGCCCCGAAAGGGACAGTCGCCCAGCTTCGCGAAAGCCGTTCATGCCCGCCGCCATCACCGCCCGGTCTTCCGCCATCCAGCGCAACGCCACCGTCATCCTGGCGGTGATCGCCTGCGGGGCCTGCCTCTACTTCCTATCCGGCATCCTCACGCCCCTGGCGCTCGCCATGTTCCTGGCGGTGATGATCGACGGCTTCGCGCGGGTGCTGGAGCACCGCCTGCCGCTGCTCTCGCGCCGGATGGCGACGCCGCTGGCCGTGCTGCTCTCGGCCCTGATCTTCGGCGGGACGGCCTTCTTCATCGCCGAGAACGCCACCAGCTTCGCGGCCCAGCTGGTGGACTACACCCCCAAGCTCAACGGATTGATCGCCAGGGTGGCGGGGGCCCTGGGCGTCGATGCGCCGCCCAACATCGCCCAGCTGTTCCGCCAGCTCGACCCGGCCAAGTACCTCGGCCAGGTCGCCCGCTATTTCCAGAACTTCGCCTCCACCGCCGCTTTCGTGCTGGTCTACCTGGGCTTCATCCTGGCCTCGCGGCGCGGGTGGGAGCGCAAACTCGTCGGTCTCTTCCCGGCGCGGGATGAACGCCAGGAGGCCATGGCCGCCTTCCTGCGCATCCGCGACGGGGTGGAGCAGTACCTCTGGGTCCAGACCATCACCGGCCTGATGATCGCGGTCGGCTCATGGATCGCCATGGTGTCGGTCGGCCTGAACGACGCGGTCTTCTGGGCCTTCCTGATCTTCATCGCCTCCTACATCCCGCTGGTCGGCGGGATCGTGGCGGTGGCCGCCCCGCCGCTCTTCGCCCTGGTGCAGTTCGATACCTATTGGCAGGCCATTGTTCTGTTTGGAGTCCTGCAGGCGATCGGCATGGTTGTGGGCAATGTCATATATCCGCGCATGCAGGGCGCTAGCCTGAACATCGATCCGGTGGTCGTGCTGTTGGCGCTGGCGTTCTGGGGTGCGGTCTGGGGCCTGGCGGGCGCGTTCCTGTCGACGCCGCTGACCGTCGCCCTGATGGTGATCATGGCGCAGTTCGACGGCACCCGCTGGATCGCCGTGATCCTCTCGGCGGACGGCGACCCGCAGAAGCTGAGAAACAAGAAACCGAACCAACCGCCCGACGAGGCGCGCGCCGCTAAGTCGGGTGAACGACGCAACAAAGCGTGAAGGCCTTCAACTTGCGTTCCCAGTTCCTATCTATGGCTGGTCGAGGCCCGCAGCGGCCCGACCGAAGCGTCCGCACCCCAAGCCCGCGAACGCTGCGAGCACTGAGCGTTCCGCCGCCCCCCCACGGCGGAGCCAAACGCCGCCGGACACTCTCCTCCGGCGGCGTCCTCGTATCTGCCGTCCTTTTCGAAAAAAGAGCGGCCCCCTGGACCGGAGGGGCCGCGCGATGAACCGGGCGCCGCAACCGGCCCTGGTCAAGGCCATCCTCGCCGCCCTCGCCGACGATCCCGCCAAGGCCGCCGCCAGGCCCTTCGCCCAGCAGGCCGCGGCCGACGCTTCGCCGGACGAGCTGCCGGAGCTCTCCACCACCGACCTGGCCGCGAACCTCGCCGACTTCTGGCGGTTCGCCCAGCGCCGCCGCGGCCGCGCGCCGATGATCCGCACCGCGCCGGTGCTGGGCGACAAGGCCTGCGGCCTCGACCGGCTGGAGATCGTGCAGGACGACGGCCCGTTCCTGGTCGATTCGATCATGGGCGAGATCGCCGAGCAGGGCCTGTCGGTCCGCGCCCTCTTCCATCCCATCGTCGAAGCCAGCCGCGACCGCGCCGGCGTACGCGAGGCGGGCGGGACCCTGCGCCGCGAGTCGATGATCCAGGTGGTCCTCGACCCCATCGGGGCCGACCGCGAGCAGGCCCTGGTGCGCGGCGTCACCGAGACGCTGAAGGACGTGTGCGCCGCGGTCGACGATTTCCCGCAGATGCTGTCGCTGATGGCCTCGACGCTCGCCGAGTTGAAGCTGACCGAGAAGGCGCGTCCCGAGGAAATCGCCTTCCTGAGCTGGCTGGAGGCCGAGCAGTTCGTCTTCCTGGGCGCCCGGGTCTACGAATATCCGCGCCTGAAAAACGGCGACTACGCCGCCGAGGAGCCGCTCTACCAGCCGAAGGATGGCCTGGGCGTCCTGCGCGATCCCGGTCGCACCGTCCTGCGCCGCGCCAATGAGCCGGCCATCCTGCTGGGCAAGGTCAAGGACCGGCTGATCAGCGACCCGGCGCTCACGGTCGCCAAATCCAACGTGAAGAGCCGCGTCCACCGCCGCGGCTACATGGATTACGTCGGCATCAAGCGCTACGGCGCCGACGACCGGCCCATCGGCGAGGTCCGCTTTGTCGGCCTCTTCACCGCCGAGGCCTACGACCAGCCGGCCAGCGCCGTGCCGCTGATCCGCGAGAAGGTGGCCAATGTGCTCGCCCGCGCCCGCACCGCGCCCGGCAGCCACAATGAAAAGCGCCTGAAGAACATCGTCGAGAACCACCCGCGCGACGAGCTCTTCCAGATGAGCGAGGACGAGCTGCTCGACGAGGCGCTGGGCATACTTCACCTCTACGACCGGCCCCGCGTGCGGCTCTTCGAGCGCCGCGACCCCTTCAACCGCTTCGCCTCGGTGCTGCTGTTCCTGCCCCGGGACCAGTACGATTCCGACCTGGCCCAGCGCGCCGGCAAGATCCTGGCGCAGGCCTATGGCGGCCGGGTCTCGGCCTCCTATCCGAGCTTCTCCGACGCGCCGCTGGCCCGCGTGCTCTACATCCTGGGCTTCTCCCCCGGCCATCCGCCGACGCCGGACCTGAAGGTGCTGGAAGTCGCCATCGCCGACGCCGCGCGCACCTGGGAAGACCGCTTCGAGGCCGCCGTGCGCGCCTCCGGCCAGCCGCCGGAGGTGGTGGCCGAGACCCTCGCGCGCTACCGCGACGCCTTCCCCGCCGGCTACCGCGACCGGTTCGACGTCGCCGAGGCCCTGGCCGACATGGCGGTGATCGAGGGCATGGGTCCCGACGAGACGATCGGCGTGCGCGCCTACCGCGCCCTCGGCGACAGCGTCCTGCAGTTCCGCTTCAAGCTCTATCGACCGGGCGCGCCGGCGACGCTGGCCGACGTCCTGCCGGTGCTCGACAACATGGGGCTGAAAGCGCTGGCCGAGGCCGGCTTTCCGGTCGCCCGCGAAGGTCGCCCCTCCGTCTGGGTGCACGACTTCGAGATCGAGGACCCGCGCGGCGAGCGCCTGGTGTTCGCCGAGCTCAAACAGGCCTTCGAGGAGGCCGTCGTCGCCGTCTGGACCGGCAAGACCGAGAACGACGGCTTCAACCGCCTGGTGCTGGAACTCTCCCTGCCCTGGCGCGACGCGGCCCTGATCCGGGCGCTCGCCCGCCACCGCCAGCAGTCCGGCCTCGACCCCAGCCAGCGGGTGCAGGAAGAAGCCCTCGCCTCCAATCCGGGCGTGGCGCGGCTGATCCTCGACCTCTTCCGCACCAAGTTCGATCCGGCGATCGTCGCCGCCCTGCCGGAGCGCAAGGCCCAGGCCGCCGTGGTGATGGAGAAGATCGTCGAGGCCCTGCAGCTGGTCGAAAGCCTCGATGACGACCGCGTCCTTCGCCGCATCGCGCTGCTGGTCGGCGCCATCCAGCGGACCAACTACTACCAGCCGGCCGAAGACAGCGGACCGAAGCCCTACATCTCCTTCAAGGTGGCGAGCGGCGAGCTGGCCGACCTGCCGCTGCCCAAGCCCTACCGCGAGATCTTCGTCTGGGGCGTCAACGTCGAGGGCGTGCACCTGCGCTTCGGCCCGGTCGCCCGCGGCGGCCTGCGCTGGAGCGACCGGCGCGACGATTTCCGCACCGAGGTGCTCGGCCTGGTGAAGGCCCAGCAGGTCAAGAACGCCGTGATCGTGCCCGTCGGCTCCAAGGGCGGCTTCTATCCCAAGCAGCTGCCCAAGGGCGGCTCGCCCGCCGCGGTGCGCGCCGAGGGGATCAGCGCCTACAAGACCTTCCTTGCGGGCCTGCTGGACATCACCGACAACCTCTCGCCCGACGGCAAGGTCATTCCCCCGCGCAGCGTGGTGGTCCACGACGGCGACGATCCCTACCTGGTGGTCGCGGCCGACAAGGGCACGGCGACCTTCTCCGACATCGCCAACGGCGTGGCCGAGGACTACGGATACTGGCTCGGCGACGCGTTCGCGTCGGGTGGGTCGGATGGCTACGACCACAAGGTCATGGGCATCACCGCCCGTGGGGCCTGGGAGGCCGTGAAGCGCCACTTCCGCGAGCTGGGCAAGGACATCCAGGCCGAGCCGTTCACCGTGGTCGGTTGCGGGGACATGTCGGGCGACGTGTTCGGCAACGGCATGCTGCTGTCGAAGCAGATCCTGCTGCAGGCCGCCTTCGACCACCGCCACATCTTCCTCGATCCCGCGCCGGATCCGGCAAAGTCGTGGGCAGAGCGAGCGCGGATGTTCGCCCTGCCGACCTCGTCCTGGGACGACTACAGCCGCAAGCTCATCTCCAAGGGCGGTGGCGTCTTCCCGCGGACCCTGAAGTCCATCCCGCTCTCACCGCAGGTCAAGGCGATGCTGGAGGTCACGGCCGACACGCTCGCGCCCACCGACCTGATCAACGCCATCCTGAAGTCGCAGGCCGAGCTGCTCTACCTGGGCGGCATCGGCACCTATGTGAAGGCCCGCAACGAGGCCAACGCCGACGTCGGCGACAAGGCCAACGACGCGGTGCGGATCAACGGCGAGGACCTGCGGGTCAAGGTGGTCGGCGAGGGCGCGAACCTGGGCTTCACCCAGGCCGGGCGCATCGAATATGCCCAGGCCGGCGGGCGGATAGACACCGACGCCATCGACAATTCGGCCGGCGTCGATACGTCGGACCACGAGGTCAACATCAAGATCCTCACCGGCATGCTGGAGCGCGCGGGCGAGATGACCCGCAAGCGGCGCGACACCCTGCTGAAATCCATGACCGACGACGTCGCGCGCCATGTGCTGGCCCACAACTACGACCAGACCCTGGCGCTTTCGCTGATGGAGATGGATACGGTGGGCGAGCTGGAGCCCTACGCCCGGTTCATGGCCATGCTGGAACAGCAGGGCCGGCTCGACCGCACCGTCGAGGGCCTGCCGGACGCCGCGGCCATCGCCGAGCGCGCCGCGGCCGGCAAGGGCCTGACCCGGCCGGAGCTGGCCGTGCTGCTGGCCTATGGCAAGCTGGAGCTGAAGCGCGACATCGTCGCCACCGACGCCCCGGACGACCCGTTCTTCGAGGGCCTGCTTGAGGGCTATTTCCCCAAGGGCCTGCGCAAGTTCGACGCCGAAATGCGCCGCCACCGGCTGCGCCGCGACATCATCGCCACCGTCGTCGCCAACGACGCGATCAACCGCTGCGGGCCGAGCTTCCCCTCGCGGCTGATGACCGCCGCGGGCAGCGACGCGGTGGCCTTCACCGCCGGCTACGAGGCGGCCAAGACGGTGCTCGACATCCCGGCCCAGTGGGATGCGGTCGCCGCCCTCGACGGCAAGGTCCCGGCGGCCGGGCAGATGGCGCTCTTCCGCCGGTTGTCGGCGGCTCTGCGCGGTGCGGCCTTCTGGTTGGCGAGGCGGGCGGCGCGCGAGAAGCTCGACGTCAGCGACCTGGTGAAGAGCTATGGCCCGGGCTTTGCGACGCTTCGCCAGATGATGCCGGACATCCTGTCGCCGATCGAACAGGCGCAGGTGGAGACGCGGCTCGCCCAGCTGGTCAAGGCCGGCGCGCCCGAGGCCCTGGCCAAGGCCGCGGCGGTCCTGCAGCCCCTGACCACGGCCGGCGACCTGGTGGATCTGGCCGAGGCCTCGAGTTGGCCGCTGCCCAATGTGGCGCGGCTCTACCACGCGGTCGGCGCAGCCTTCGGCTTCGACCGGGTGCGCCAGGCGGCCGGCGCCTATGCGGTGGGCGACAGCTTCGAGCGGATGGCGCTGCGCCGGCTGATCGAGGACCTGCTGGCCCAGCAGACCGACCTGACCAAGGCGATCATGGCCTTCACCGGCGCCGCCCAGGCCGGCGAGGACGCCGAGCACGCCCGCGAGGCCGCGGCCTCCTGGGCGGCGCTGCGCCGCGACAAGGCCGACGTCGCCCTGCGCACCGTCGAGGAGATCGAGGCGGCCGGCGGCGGCTGGACCTTCGCCAAGCTCACCATCGCCAACGCCGCGCTGCGCGAACTGGCCGAGGCCGCCGGCAAGAAGCGGCGGTAGGGCGTTCCCCGCCCCTCAGGGGAGGGAAAGGCGGCTCAGTGCCGGAACACCCGCACGCCGGTGAAGACCATGGCGAGGCCACGTTCGTCCGCGGCGTCGATGACCGCCTGATCGCCGATGGAGCCGCCGGGCTGGATCACCGCGGTGCAGCCGGCGTCGGCGGCCTGGATCAGGCCGTCGGGGAAGGGGAAGAAAGCCTCGGACGCGCAGGCCGAGCCCTTCAGGTCGAGCCCGAAGTCGGCGGCGCGCAGGGCGGCGATCCGGGCGGAGTCCTTGCGGTTCATCTGGCCCGCGCCGACGCCCAGCGTCTGGCCCGATTTCGCATAGACGATGGCGTTCGACTTCACGTGCTTGGCGATGGTGAAGGCGAACAGCATGTCGCGCACCTCCTCGTCCGTGGGCGCGCGCTTGGTGACCACCTTCAGGTCGGCGGGCGCCATCCGCGCGTCGTCGCGACTCTGCACCAGGAAGCCGCCGGCCACGGACTTGAAGGTCATGCCGCTCGACATTGCGTCGGGCAGCCCGCCGGTGGTCAGCAGGCGGACGTTCTTCTTTTTCTTGAACAGCGCGATGGCGTCCTCGTCGGCCTCCGGCGCGATGACCACCTCTGTGAGCAGCTTCAGGACCTCGGTCGCGGTCGCAGCATCCAGCCGGCCGTTGAGCGCGATGATCCCGCCGAAGGCGCTGGTCGGGTCGCAGGCCAGCGCCCGCTCATAGGCCTCGACCATGGTCCTGCCCGTGGCCACGCCGCAGGGGTTGGCGTGCTTGATGATGGCGCAGGCGGGCCCGGCCTTGGGGTCGAACTCGGCGATCAGTTCGAAGGCCGCGTCGGTGTCATTGATGTTGTTGTAGCTGAGCTCCTTGCCCTGGTGCTGGGCCGCGGTCGCGACGCCCGTGCGCGGGTTGGCGAAGCGGTAGAAGGCCGCCTTCTGGTGCGGATTCTCGCCATAGCGCATGGTCTGGACCAGCTCGCCGGCGAAGGCGCGGCGCCGGGGCGCCTCATCGCCCAGCGCCTCGGCGAACCACGCCGAGATCGCCGCGTCATAAGATGCGGTGCGGGCGTAGGCGCGGGCGGCCAGGGTCTTGCGCAGCGCCAGGCCGGTGGCGCCATCCGCCGCCATATCGGCCAGCACCTCCTCGAGGTCGGCGATCTCGGTGCAGACGGCGACATAGCCGTGGTTCTTGGCCGCCGAGCGGATCATGGCCGGCCCGCCGATGTCGATGTTCTCGACCGCCGTGGCGTAGTCGGCGCCGGACGCCACCGTCGCCTCGAACGGGTAGAGGTTCACATAGACGAGGTCGATGCCGCCGATGCCATGCTCAGCCATGGCCGCGGCATGCTCCGGCGCGTCGCGGACCCCCAGCAGACCGCCATGCACCATCGGGTGCAGGGTCTTCACCCGTCCGTCCATCATCTCCGGGAAGCTGGTGATCTCGGAGATATCCTTCACCGGCAGGCCGGCGTCGGCGATCGCCTTGCGGGTTCCCCCCGTCGAGACCAGCTCCACGCCCAGGCCGGCGAGCGTGCGGGCCGCGTCGATCAGGCCGGTCTTGTCGGAGACCGAGATCAGGGCGCGCATCACCTTGGCGCGGTCGGGAGCTTGCGGGAAATCGGGCGCGGCGGGCATGGCGTTCTCCTGGCGTCGAAGGAAAATGCCCAGGCGAGCGGCGTCTATGGGCCTTTGCGCTCCCCGGTGGTCGCCCACCTAAATTCGCCAGTCACGCAAGGATGAGGCGGACTTAGTCCGCGGCCCCTTCAGGGTCAACGCGTCCCGGCCATTTCGTTCGAAATGGCCTTCTTGCTTCAAGAGTCAGACGCGGTTTCCGCTCCGCGGAAATCGCTTTGCGCCGCTGACAGTTTCCAGCGGATGCGCGCGCCCGCATCGAGCCGCGCCTGGCCGCGCAACACGATCTGCTGCGAGCGGCGCGCCTGGCCGCCCTGGTAGTGGGTGGAGGGCTCCAGCCTCACGTCGGTCGCATCGCTGCGCAGCCACCAGCCGCTCTCCGCGCCCTCGGCCTTCAGGAGCACGCCGGTCCTGTCGCGGGCGATCAGCGCGCTCACCTCGGGATGCAGGTGGAAGCGCACCGCCACCGGCACGAAGCGGCGGCCGTCGGCGTTGCGCGGGCCGCGCACCTGCAGGGGCGAGAGCCTGTCCTCGCCGCGCAGCTCGTCGGCCTCGATGTCGATGTAGAGCCGGCGCTCGTGGCGGAAGCCGAAGGCCGGGCCCCAGCCCTGGTGCGCCACCTCCAGCCAGAGCGCGCCGGGCGCCTCGTGCCGCCGCGCCTCGACCTCGTCATGGGCGCCGTAGAGCCTGGGCCCCAGCACCCGGGCCGGAAAACCGCCGAGCGGTTCGCCGCAGGGCGCCTCGCCCACCGAAAGCGTCGAGGCGGCGTCGACCAGGCGCAGCGCCTGCGGCCCGTGGCTCTCCGGCGTCCAGCCGCCGCCCACGATCAGCCTGCGCGCGCCGGCCAGCACCTCGATGGCCAGCGGCTGGGCGCAGGCCGCCACGCTCCACGGCCCGGCCGCGGGCGCGCCGGCGTCGACCATCACCTGCAGCGAGCGGGCCTCCAGGCGGTGATAGCCGTTCAGATGCGGCGGGATCGCGCGGTCGCCGGTCTCGTCCTGGGCGCGGGCGGCGGCGACGTAGGGAGCGGTCAGCTCCTCGCTGCCCTGGAAGGCCGCCAGCCGGCCGTCGGCCAGGGTGAAGAACCGCACCGCCGAGGCCAGGCGGTCGATCGCCCGCATCATCTCCT
>Ga0307517_10009100_pt1 | contig 14145 bp, 10 predicted proteins | sample 23_EM_MG_FD_194515 | JGI IMG/M metagenome (GOLD analysis project Ga0307517, IMG submission 194515) | Populus trichocarpa ectomycorrhiza microbial communities from riparian zone in the Pacific Northwest, United States - 23_EM | ecosystem: Host-associated > Plants > Roots > Unclassified | place...
TGAACTCGAACAGGTCCTGGAAAGGGTCATAGGGCAGATAGGAGTTGCCTGACCAGTTGCGGTCCTCGCTTACCGGGAAGGTGAGCTTGATAAAGCGCAGGTTGTCTTCCTGCATATCGATGGAATTGGCGGTGGCGGTAACAATATTCGTTTGAATGGGGGTCCAGGGGCCTGTTTCGGCCGTATCGGTCTGGTAACGGACGACCCTCCAGGCAGGACGGCCCAGGTTATCGGTGATCTGCGCCTCCACGGAATCCATCATGAGATAGCTGGTCGTCGTATCCATTTGACCGTAATAGTAAAAGGTCAGCGAATCCGTCCGGTATTTGATATACTTACCGGCCTGCAAAGGAAAGTACCTGGTCAGCGGAACGGCAGGGTAAGGGGCCGACTTATTACAGCCGACCATCGACAGCAGGATTAATAGTAACAGAACGGAGCCGGCAACGACCTTTTTCATATATATACAAATAAAAAACCGGGGAGGGCAAAGCTCCCCGGAATAGCTAACGAAAGAATAAGTTAATTATTGCCATCCCCCGGCCCCTACAGCTTTGGAGATCCTTGTATGATACCCCCTCCGATGACGTCGTCCCCTTCGTAAAATACGGCGCTCTGGCCCGGGGCGATGCTCTTGGCTTTTTCATAAAAACGCACCCTTACCTTCCCGTTTTCGGGGTAAATATTGCTAAGACTACCCTTATCCTTATAACGGATCCGTGTAATGGACTCCATTCCCGGCGTAAGGGTGTCATATTTCAGCAGGTTCAGCTTGCCTACCAGCATTTCTTGCTGGTCGAGGTCCGCTTCGTCTCCCAGTACTACGGTATTGGTATCGGGCCGGATCTCCGTCACATAGACCGGCTTGCCAAAAGTGACGTCAAGCCCCTTGCGCTGGCCAATGGTATAAAAAGGATAACCTTTATGCTGGCCGAGGATCCTGCCATTCTTATCCACAAAATTGCCGCCGGCGACCCTTTCCTCCAGACCTTCGACCTTGCGCTTCAGGAAACCCCTGTAATCGTTGTCGGGAACGAAGCAGATCTCATAGCTTTCACTCTTTTTCGCCAGTTCCGGGTAGCCATAGTCCAGGGCCATTTGCCGGATCTCGGTTTTGCGGTAAGGGCCCAGGGGTAGCAGGGTCCGCGCGAGCAGGTCCTGTTGCAGACCCCATAGCACATAGCTTTGGTCCTTGGTCTCATCCACTCCTTTGCTGATAAAATAACGATCGTTATCGTGCCGGCGGATATTTCCGTAATGCCCCGTGGCGATAAATTCACAATCCATCGCATCGGCCCGCTTCATCAGCGCACGCCATTTGATATGCGTATTGCAAAGCACACAGGGATTGGGTGTGCGGCCGGCCAGGTATTCATCGACGAAATTCTCGATGACGAACCCTCCGAACTCTTCCCGGATATCCAGGACAAAATGCGGGAACCCATGTTGCACCGCCGCCATCCGGGCATCGTTGAAACTATCGAGATTGCAGCAGCCCGTCTCCTTTTTCGAGGGGCCTGCGCTGGCATAATCCCAGGTCTTCATGGTGATCCCAACCACTTCATAGCCCTGGTCGTGCAACATCAGCGCGGTGATGGTGCTGTCAATACCACCGCTCATGGCGACGAGGACCTTTCCGTTACGACTCATAATTGATAAAATTCAGAATGGCAAAATTACGAGAAAATCAGGACTTATTTAAACGTTTCATTATCAACTATTTACAGAAATGACAGGGCCCTCCGGGAGGTGGAAAGCGGAAGGAGAAAGGTGGGAAAGTTCAGGAAAACTTCTCAAAAGGGCGATGCGGAAAAAATGTAAATTGCCCCTTTACTTTATTCTTAAACTTACCATTATGATCAAGCTACAAGTAATAGGCAATCTGGGAAAGGATTGTGTCACCAATACGGTGAATGGGAAAAATGTGATCAATTTCAACGTGGCGCACACGGAGAAATTCAAGGATGCACAGGGCAACCAGAAAGATAAGACCATTTGGGTGGAATGCGCCTACTGGACCGATCGTACGGGTATCGCTCCCTATCTGAAGAAAGGAACCCAGGTATACGCGGAAGGAAGTCCCGAAGTGAGGACCTATCCGAAGAATGACGGGACCACCGGCGTTTCACTGACCCTGCGTGTACAGAACGTACAGCTGCTGGGCAGCAGAGGCGAAGGCGGCAGCACCGGCGGCTATTCCGGCGGCGAAAGCAGTTTTGCTTCCCAGGGAAGCTCACGCGTGCCTTCGGCGAGTGACGTAACGGAGCCTATGGATGATCTGCCGTTCTAGGTAAGTGTCTCCGACGCTTCGCGGACAGAAGAAATTTTAAGGCGATGCCCCACTGAAAGGTGGGGCATCGTTATTGGGATCATTCCGTCCTCAGGCTGGACACGGGATTGGCTGTGGCGGCCCTGATCGCCTGATAGCTCACCGTCAGTAAGGTAATGAGGATCGCTACTGCCACTACCAACAGGAAAACACCCGCATTGATATCGATCTTATACTCATATTGTTTCAACCATTCATGCATTGCATACCAGGCCACCGGAATGGCAATGCCACAAGCGATCAGGACCAGCACCACAAAATCGAGCGACAATAATCGCCAAAGACTCTGCACGCTCGCGCCCAGCACTTTCCGTACGCCTATTTCCTTGATGCGTTTTTCGGCGGTGAAGGACGCCAGTCCAAAAAGTCCCAGACAGGAAATGAAGACGATCAGCACCGCAATGATGGCCGCCAGGTTACCGACCAGCTCTTCGTAGTTGAATTTTTTCGCATATTGTTCATCCGCAAACTGATAGTCAAAAGGGAAAGCAGGATTGTATTTATCAAAGATCGGTTTCATGAGGGCAATGGATTTGGATGCCGGCAGCCCTGGATTCATGCGGATATCCACATAACTCACCCAACCCTTATTGAAGATGATGGTGAGGGGCGAGATCGGCCGGAAGGGTGATTGCATCTGGATATCCGGTATCACACCGATGACGACCATATTCTTGTCATTCCATTTGAGTAAGGTTCCCACCGGATCTTTCAACGCCATGCGTTTGACGGCCGCCTGGTTAAGGATGACCGCATTGGAGTCCGCAAAATCGCGCGAGAAATCCCGGCCCGCCAGCATTTTGATGCCCAGCGTTTTGGTGTAGTCGTATTCCGTCGCGATCGTGGAGAAGACCACCGTTTTTTCTACGGGCTGGCTGCCGGGCCAAACCCAGCCGTTGTTATTACTGTAGATATCCGAGGGCGGGGAGTTGCTTTGACTGACGGAAATAGCAGCTCCGGAGCTGATGAGTTCCTGCCGGATGGCGGCGAAATGTTTCTCGATATCGCCCGACCAATTCACGGAAATAAGCCCCTTGTTATTAAACCCGATAGGACGGTCCTTGCCATGTTGGATCTGCTGATACACCACGATGGTGCCGATCATGAGCACCACTGCGCTGGAGAACTGCAACACGACCAGGATCTTGCGGGGCAGAGAGCCGCTTTTGCCCGCGTTTAATTTGCCCTTGAGTACATGTATGGGATTGAACGCAGAAAGATAAAAAGCCGGATAACTTCCTGCCAGCAAACCGGTGAATGCGGTAAAGGCGATCATAATGCCCCAAAAGAGGGGATCGGCCAGGTGCAGCGTCATTTCTTTTTCCGTGAGCTTGTTGAAAAAGGGTAGCGCAATGGCCACCAATCCGATCGCGAACACAAAGGCCAATGCGGCTATCAGCATGGATTCGCTTAAGAACTGACCGATCAGTTGCCGGCGACCCGAACCCACCGCCTTCCGCACGCCTACTTCTTTGGCCCTTTTTTCCGAACGGGCCGTGCTCAGGTTCATGAAATTGATACAGGCAATGATCAGGACGATGATACCCAATACGCCGAACATCCGGACATATTTTATAAACCCGCCTGTATTCACACCATTTTCAAAATCGCTGTACAGACGCCATTTACTCATCGGATGAATAAATACCTCCGGCTTGATGCTCTTGAGCGTATTCTCATCCGTAAAATGCGACAACACGACATTCTTTACCTTGGTATTGACAGAGGCAGGCTGCGCATTGTCCTTTAATTGCACAAAGACCTGCCAGGAATTATTGCCCCAGTTCGTCTTGTGGTATTGTTTGATCCAGGAAAAATTAGCTTCCTGGTATTGCCAGGGCAGGAGAAAATCGAAGGTAAGCGAGCTGTTCTTTGGTTGTTTTTTTACGACAGCCGTTACTTTCATATTGGCTAAATTATCCACTTTGAGGATCTTGCCGATGGGGTCTTCGGAGCCGAACAATATTTTGGCGGTCTCTTCCGTCAGTACGATGGAATAGGGATCATGCAGGGGATTTTTATCTCCCTCCACGATGGGGAACGTGAACATCGCTATGGCCTCCTCCCCGATATAATGCCCGAACTTGCTGATCTTTTTTTCCTTGTACATCAGGGAATGTTCATTGCCCCAATCGCACATCGCCACGCCCTTAAAATCGGAATAATTGGCTTTGAGCTCTTCACCCAGCGGGTAAGGAAGGGCCTGCTGCGAACCCCGGTGCCCGTCAAAGGTCTGGTGCATCATGACCTGGTACAGCGTCGAATAATTTTTATGGTGCTTGTTCGCCGAGGTCTCATCATGGATCCATAAGCCGATGAGCATCACCACGGCCATACCCGTGGCCAGACCGGAGATATTGATCAAAGAATAAGCCTTGTTCTTAACAAGATTTCTCCAGGCGACCTTCCAATAGTTCTTTATCATTTCATTTGTATTGCCCTTGTGCAACCAAGAAAAATGCCATCTTTCTATATTATTGTTAGCCAATTAATTAGGGTGCCATAAGGATCCGGACTGTACGGTTATGAGCAATAGGTGTCCGGAATGGTTACAGGGAGTTTCCCTTCACCCAGGCTTCCACTTCCTCCCTGCTGACGGCTTTCTGCTGATCGCCCGCATTGATCACCAACAAATACCCTTTATTTCCCGGCGTGGATTGCCAGGCGCTGATCAGATTGAACTGCTCGCTTACCAGGAGATGGCCGGTGGTGGGATTCCACAATTCTTTGGCGCAAAGACAACCCATGGTGGGCGTGAGGGGATAAAAAGGCTGGTCCTTAAAATATTCCGGATCGATGGTGGTGCCATGTGCGATGATCTCCGTGCGACCGGCCTTGCCCGCGTTCCAGGCTTCCATCATCGGCCGGTAATCCCTCCAGTCCGGGGGGAGCAAGGCCTGGTAAAGCGCCAGGGAATCTGGTCTTTCGTTACTCACCACTGACAACTCACCACTCACAATGCTATCCATAAAAAAATACTTCTCCGTCTTATCCTCATTCGGCAGGATCAGTTGCAGATTGGGCGTAGGACCTATGAAATGCGTCCTCGACACTCCCAGTCCCTGGATACTATAGATCCCTTGCGGCGTGCTGCCATTGCGGATGAAATAGGGCAGATCAGAGCCCGACCGCGCCAATTGCGCGAACAACCGGATCCTTCCCTGACCATCCCGGACAAAAGAGCCATCCGCATTTTGCACCAGCGCGAGGCCCGGATAGTTCCGGTTCCAACGTTGAAAAGAATAGATCGTCTTTTGCCCGGACCTTCCCCTGTAAGACATCAATTGCGGGATCGACGGGGTTCTATCTTTCGTATATAGGGTATGATAGCTTAGATAGCCTTCCAGTTCCTTTAATAAAGGCAGGCTATCATAAGCGGGAAATTTTTCCGCCATCCGGATCTTCAGTGCATTCCCGTTATCGATGCTGCTGTCGCAGCGATAAAGATAGACGGCGCCCATCGCGAACAAACGGGGATCGCCTTCCTTATCCAGGACCTCTCTCACCGATGCGGAATAATGATCTTTTCCCACGGCATATAAGGCTTCCAGAAAAGATCGCTTCGTGTCGAAAGAAAGGCTGTCATAGCCTTTGAACAGTTTGCTAAAACCCTGCTCAACATCCGGGAAGTAAAAGAGGAACTGGGCGACGGCGTCGCAGGCAGAGGCAAATCGGTATTCTGTATTACTATCAAGCCCCAGCGTAAAAGCCTTCCCCACCACCCGCTCGCGCAGGTCCTTCTCCAGGGCCACTCTTTTTTGGTAAAGTACGAAGTCCGTATGGATATCCTCTCTTTTGGATTGAGCAGGGGACGGGCCTGTCACCAGGGACAACCATAACGCGCCTGCCGCCGAAAGAAAGATCCATCGTCCCCGCCGATCCTTTGCCTGCCGATTTTCCATTTCACGAAATTAAACAGAAAAAAAGCTTAATTTCAAACCCATTATTCTTCAAGACTAAGTAAAACGAACAGCATGCCCAGAAAGATCTATTGCGGCCTACTCGGCCTCTCCCTACTTTTCGCCCTCGCCGGATGTGGTAATAACCAGCCGGACACCACCGCCACAGACAGTACTAAAAAGGATACGGCACAAACCGTCGACGTGACGAAGAACTGGAAGATCGGCGTACAGTTATGGACCTTTCATTACGTGCCCTTTGTAACGGCCATCGGAAAGGCTGACAGCGCCGGCATCAAATACCTGGAAGCTTTTCCCGGGCAGGCCCTGGGCGGCGGGATGAAGGACAGCTTTGGCATCCGCATGACGGATGACAGCAAGGCGAAGATCAAACAGCTGCTGCAATCCAAAGGCATCAGCATCATGGCCATGGGCGTCATCGTCCCCAAGACCATGGGTGAATGGAAGAAATATTTTGACCTGGCCAAAGAATTCGGTCTCAGCTATATCACCGCCGAACCGCTGAAAGATCAATGGAACGCCATCGACAGCATGGCTGGCGCCTATGGCATCAAAGTGGCGATCCATGACCATCCGCGCCCCAATCCCTACTGGCATCCCGACTCCGTGCTCGCTGCCGCAAAGGGACACCCGAATATCGGCGCCTGCGCGGACGTAGGCCATTGGACCCGCAACGGACTGGACCCCGTGGATTGCCTGAAGAAACTCGAAGGACATATCTTCGGCGTGCACCTGAAAGACATCGATTCGGCCGGCAACACAAAGGCCAATGACCTGGTCGTTGGTACCGGCGTGATCAAATTCCCGGAAATATTCAAAGAACTGAAAAGACAGGGTTTCACGGGCGGGCTCTTCTCCATCGAGCGGGAGAATAACTGGTATAATAATGTGCCCGACGTGATCGCCACCGTCAAATATTTTAACGAACAGGTAGCCAAACTGCCTTAACGGACAGCCAGGCTACCATAACAGCCTGCAACATGCCACATAACCATTCAAGACGAAAATTCCTGCAACAGCTGGGAGGCAGCAGCCTCCTGCTCACTACCGGGACCCTTTCTTCCTTTGCCGCCGATGAACGGACAGAAGAAAAGATCCTGCGTTATCAAAAAAAGATCGGCCCTGCCGATACCGTCCGGATCGCCTGCATCGGGATGGGGATCATGGGCTATAACGACCTGTCTACCGCTTTGAAAGTGCCCGGGATCCAGCTGGTGGCCGCCTGCGACCTCTATACGGGCCGCCTGGAAAGAGCCAAAGAGCTCTATGGCAAGGACCTTTTCACGACCCGCGACTACCGGGAGATCCTCGAACGCAAGGACATCGACGCCGTCATCATCGCCACCAGCGACAACTGGCATGCGCGCATCGCCACGGAAGCCATGGAGAAAGGCAAATCCGTCTATTGCGAAAAACCGATGGTTCACCAGCTCAAAGAGGGATTGCCGCTTATCGCGGCCTGGCAGCGTAGTAAGAAGACGATGCAGGTCGGCAGTCAGCGCGTCAGCAGCATCGCCTATGCCAAAGCGAAGGAACTCTACAGGGCCGGCAACATCGGCCAGCTCACCTGCATCGAAGCCTCTTTCGATCGCCAGAGCGCCCTCGGCGCCTGGGAATATACGATGCCCACCGACGGATCGCCCGCAACGGTGGACTGGGACCGCTATATTGCCGGTATGCCCAAAGAACCTTACGATCCGAAAAAGTTCTTCTGGTGGAGGAATTACCGTGCCTTCGGAACGGGTGTCGCCGGGGATCTCTTCGTGCATCTCCTGTCCGGCATCCACGTGATCACCGGCTCCAGCGGACCGGGAAAAATATTTTCTACAGGCCAGATCGCCTACTGGAAAGACGGACGGGATGTCCCCGATGTCATGACCTCTATCATGCATTATCCCCAAACTCCGGAACATCCCGCCTTCGAAGTGATGTTGCGCGTGAACTTTGTCAGCGGGCAGGGCGAAAGCGGCGACGTTAAATTCATCGGCTCCGAAGGGGTCATGCAGATGGAGAACAGGGGATTCACGATCCGGCATCACAAGATGTCCGCGGCGCCCGGCATCGGCGGCTGGGATGCTCTTACCACCTATCCAAAAGCCATGCAGGACGAGCTGCTGAAAAAGTATAATCAAAAATATTCAGCGGAAGATCAAAAGGACCAGACCGCGCCGCCCACTACCTACCGTTCACCGGAGGGCTACGACGAACACCTGGACCATTTTATCAATTTCTTCGAAGGCGTACGCACGGGCAAGCCGGTGGTGGAAGATCCTGTCTTCGCTTTCCGCGCCGCCGCACCCTGCCTGGCCGCCAATGATAGCTACTTCCAGAATAAGATCATTCAATGGGACCCGGTCAATATGAGGCTGAAGGGGTAGATCATTCCGACCGCAAACTATCCACGGGATTGGCGACTGCCGCCCTTATCGATTGGAAGCTGATCGTAATAAAGGCGATCAGTACGGCGATAAAACCTGCGATCCCCAGGATCCACCAATGGAGATCCACCCGGTAGGCGAAATCCTGCAACCACCGTTGCATCACCCACCAGGCCAGAGGGGAAGCGATGAGGGTGGCGATCACCACCAGCCGGATAAAATCCATGGACAGCATTCGCACGATGGTGGACACGCTGGCCCCCAGTACTTTCCGGATACCGATCTCCTTATGACGCTGCTCGGCGGCAAAGGCAGCCAGCCCGAACAATCCCAGGCAGGCGATCAGGATGGCCAGTGTGCTGAAAACGATGAAGAGTTGCCCGATCCGCTGCTCGGACCGGTAGCTGGCGTCAAAATCCTGGTCCATGAAAGAATAGGTCAACTGCTGGTGGGGCGACAGCTTTTTCCAGGCGTCTCCCACCTTCGATAACAGCGCCGGGAGATGCGTAGTGCTGACCCGGGCGCTTAGGGCACCGCGATCCTGCTTATAGAACAGGACCAGCGGCTCGATATGTTCCCGCAGCGAATTGAAATGAAAATCCCTGAAGACGCCCACGATGTGATAGGGCTGTACCCCATAGCTGCGGCGATAGACCGTCCTGTTCAGGGGATCTTTCGCATTCAGCATCTTTGCATATGCTTCGTTCACGATGATGGCTGAAGAATCCGTGGCCATCTCCTTTGAGAAATTCCGACCGGCGATCATCCGGATCCCTAAGTATTGACATAATCTTCGTCCACTGCCCAGAATTCCGTTTTGACGATCTGCTTCGCATCCACGACTGGGGTATTGAACAACGCGGTGCCCTGCCGCACTTCGCCTGTCGGCAAAAAGCCGGACAGGGTCGCGTTCTGTACACCCGACAACTGTTTCAATTCTTGCTTCAGGAGCTGGGCCTGCTGTCCCAGCACGTTGACATTCTTAATGACCAGCACCTGGCTGCGGTCATAACCCAGGCTCTTGCTATGAATATAATTCAGCTGGCGATAGATCACCAGGGTGCCGATAATAAGGAATATAGAAATGGCGAATTGGAAAACGACGAGGAAACTCCGGAGGAAGCTGCCCTTAAATCCCTTCGCAATCTTACCCTTCAGTACATCGATGGGCTGAAAGGCCGAGAGGAAAAAGGCGGGATAAGAACCTGCCTGCACGCCCACCACCAGCACGATCGCGAACAAGGCAGGCAGCAGCCAGGTCAGGGAATGAGTAGTAAAAGCCAGCTCTTTGGCGGCCAGTTGATTGAAGAACGGCAAGAGCATCCATGCCAGCAACAACGCCACCAGGGTAGAGGAGAATACCACGAGGATCGATTCCGTCAGGAATTGCGTGATCAGCCAGCTGCGGGCCGACCCCAATACTTTCCGGACCCCTACCTCCCGGGCACGGTTGGCCGAACGGGCCGTGGAAAGATTCATGAAATTGACACAGGCGATCAGCAGGATGAACAGGGCGATGGCTGAAAAAATATAAATATATTGGATGCTGCCGTTCTTTGCCAGCTCCTGGTCACGAGCGGAATAGAGATGGATGGAAGGCAGCGCAGTTAAATTATGCCGAAAATAATTCTCAGTTTTGGTAAAGAGATCACCTACATGCTCGTCCGTCAATTTCTGGATACCGGCTTCGAGTTTCTTTATGTCCGTACCCGGCTTTAACAGGAGATAAGTATTCCATCCGCCGTTGTACCAGTTGTCGTCATGGAACTCGGGCAAGGTAGAAGAGGACAGGAAGAGCGCATACCGGAAATGCGATTGTGCGTTCATATCCTTCATAACCCCCGTGATCCGGTAGCTGCTGGTATCGTTGATCAGCAGGTCCTCTCCCAGCACATTCGTGCGGTTGAAATATTTCCGGGCGGCCGATTCCGTGATCACGGCCGTATGCGGATCGTTCAACGCCGTAGAAGGATCGCCTTCCACCATGGGAAGGGTGAACAGGTTGAACAATGCCGACTCGGTGAAGATGAGGTCATTCTCACGGATATTCTCATTTCCCTTCCGCACATAGAACCTGCCGGAGAAACTGTAAGCGGCGGGCCGGAGGCGAAGGGTCTTTTCTACTTCCGGGAAATTGCTTTTTATGGCCTCGGCCAAGGGAGGCTCCGCTGCGGCAGAAGAGCTGGCATGCCCCCCGAACCGGATATCCGTATCCACCCGGAAGATCCTTTCCGCCTTACTATTATATCGGTCATAGCTCAACTCGTCCATTACGTAAAAGACGATCAGCAGGCAGGTAGCTAATCCAAGAGATAACCCCAATATATTAATGGCGGTAAAACCTTTATTCTTTCGCAGACTGCGCAGGCCTGTCCTGATATGATTTATTAGCATGACCTTCCGGGTACCAAAAAAATGCCTGACTTTCACGATTCTATAAATCAATGATTTATGCCGGATTTCCCGCTTGCACTGTCCGGTTATGATGCAAGTACTGTTCGCTTTTCCGATCTTTGCCGCCCATGAAAGAACAACTAGTCCCTTACGACCAACTCCTTGCTTTCACCGTTGACGTTTTTCGCCGGATCGGCTGCCCGGAAAAAGAGGCCGATACTGCGGCGACTGCCCTGCTCAGCGCCGACCTGCGCGGCATCGACTCCCATGGGGTTGCCCGTCTCACGGGCTACCTTCGCCTATGGGAGGCCAAAAGGGCCAACGCGACCCCGAAAATGCGCATTATCCATGAGACGCCTTCCACGGCCGTGGTTGACGGGGATGGAGGACTGGGACTGGTAGTGGCGCCCTATGCCATGCAGATCGCCATCGAAAAAGCAAAGAATGTGGGCACGGGCTGGGTCAGCGTACAGCACTCCAATCATTTCGGCATCGCGGGTTATCATGCCCTCAAGGCCGTCGAACAGGATATGATCGGCATCGCCATGACGAATGCCAGCGCCCTGGTAGCGCCCACTTTTTCCCTGGAACGTATGCTGGGCACCAATCCCATCTGCGTGGCCGTACCTGCGGGAGAAGAACCTCCTTTCGTAGCCGATCTCGCCACCACCACCGCCGCCAACGGCAAGCTGGAAATACTGCAACGCAAGAACGAACAGGCGCCCGCCGGCTGGATACAGGACAGCCGGGGCAACAGCTCTACCGATCCCCATGAGCTGAAGACAGGCGGCGCCTTGCTGCCACTGGGGGGTGATCGTGAGCACGGCAGCCATAAAGGATATGCGCTCGGCGCCGTCGTCGATATCTTTTCCGCCGTCCTCAGCGGCGCCAATTACGGGCCCTGGGTGCCTCCTTTTCCTGCTTTCATGCCCATGCCCGTCGGTATGCCCGGCAAAGGCATCGGCCATTTCTTCGGCGCGATGCGGATAGACGCTTTCCGCCCGGCTCCGGAGTTTAAAGAACATATGGATAAATGGATACGGCGGTTCCGCTCGGCCAAACCCGTGCCGGGTCAGGAAAAGGTATTGATCCCCGGGGACCCCGAGCGCGAGATGGAAGCCGAACGCCGCGAAAAAGGGATACCGCTGTTGCAGCCCGTGGTGGAAGACCTGAAGGGATTGGCGGAGAAACTGGCGCTGAAGTTTCCGTGTTAGCCTGTATCTTTGCACTCCAAAAAATCAGTTCATGAAAGTAATGAAATTTGGTGGCACGTCGGTAGGCAAGCCGGAACGGATGCTCCAGGTAAGCCAGCTGATCACCAAAGACACGGAACCCAAGATCGTAGTCCTCAGCGCCCTCAGCGGCACCACGAATGCATTGGTGGAGATCGGTAACTCGATGGCCGGCGGCGAACGCGAGCAGGCCAAACAGCAGATCGAAAAATTACAGGCCCACTATGAGTCATTTATAAAGGACCTGGTGAAGAAAGAACAATTCCTGGCAAAGGCGAAGGCCATTGTAGCCGAACATTTCGAATTCCTGACCATCATCCTGAAGATCTCCTTCAGCGAAGCGCTCAATAAAGATATCCTCGCCCAGGGCGAGTTGCTGTCCACTAAATTATTCAGCGTATTCCTGGAAGAAAAAGGCGTGGTCCACGAGCTGCTGCCGGCCCTGGAATTCATGAGCATCGACAACCACGACGAACCCCAGATCAATAATATCAAGACCCGGCTGGGACAATTGCTGCAACAGCACAAAGGCACTGGGCTGTTCATTACCCAGGGCTATATCTGCCGGAATGCAAGGGGCGAAGTGGACAACCTGAAAAGGGGCGGCAGCGATTACAGCGCTTCCCTGATCGCAGCGGCCATCAACGCATCCGTCTGCGAGATCTGGACGGACATCGACGGCATGCATAACAATGATCCGCGCGTGGTGAAAAAGACGATGCCCATCGAGCAGCTGAGCTTCGAAGAAGCAGCCGAGCTGGCTTACTTCGGCGCAAAGATCCTCCACCCCGCTTCCATCTGGCCGGCCCAATTCTATAAAGTGCCCGTCAAACTGCTGAACACCATGCAGCCAGAAGCCCGTGGCACCCTGATCGCCGAAGCGGCGGGTTCCGTAGGCGTAAAAGCCATCGCCGCCAAGGATGGCATCATCGCCATCAATATCAAGAGCAGCCGCATGCTCCTCGCCTATGGATTCCTGCGAAAGATCTTCGAGGTATTCGAAAAATACCGCACACCCATCGATATGATCACCACCTCCGAAGTGGCCGTGTCCGTGACCATCGATAGTTCGACGGACCTGAAAGCTATCTTAAAAGAACTGGAGCCCTTCGGCGCCGTCGAAGTGGAAGAGAACCATACCATCGTATCCATCGTGGGCAACGAGATCGCCGAAACACCCGGGGTGCTGAGCAAACTGTTCGATGCCCTGAAGCCTGTTCCCATTCGTATGGTCAGTTATGGAGGCAGCAAGCACAATGTATCCCTGCTGATACCCTTTGCCAATAAGATCCAGACCCTGCAATTGCTGAATAAGGGATTGTTCGGGCTGGAATAAATGATTACCGGGTCCATGAAAAAGACGCTGCTCCTGCTCCTGATCGCACTGGCGATCCTTCATGCGGCCCTTGCCCAGCAGGCCGGCATCCGTCCGGCCGGAGTCCTGGCGGGTAAAATAACGGATTCCACTACCGGTCTGCCTCTTAGCCAATGCAGCATCTTCATCAATAAAACATCCAAAGGCACGACCTCCCGTGCCGACGGCAGCTTCTCCCTGGCCAATGTCCCGGGAGGAAGGTCGGAGCTCATCGTCTCCGCCATCGGCTATACCACGTATGTGCGTGAAATAACGGGCAGCCGGCTCCCGGCCTTCCTGCAGGTACGTCTTCAACAAAAAAGTACGGAACTGTCAGCCTTCACTGTAGAGCCCTATGTGAAGGACGGCTGGCAGCAGTATGGGCAGATCTTCCTGGATAATTTTATCGGGACCACTCCCAATGCTTCCTCCTGCAGGATCCGGAACAAGGAAGTGCTGCGCTTTCACTATTCGCCCAAGAGCCGTCGCCTGAGCGTGACAGCCAGCGAACCGCTGATCATCGAGAACAAGGCCCTGG
>Ga0307517_10009102_pt1 | contig 14141 bp, 8 predicted proteins | sample 23_EM_MG_FD_194515 | JGI IMG/M metagenome (GOLD analysis project Ga0307517, IMG submission 194515) | Populus trichocarpa ectomycorrhiza microbial communities from riparian zone in the Pacific Northwest, United States - 23_EM | ecosystem: Host-associated > Plants > Roots > Unclassified | place...
AAAATTATAGCTTTTATGATAATGTTAACAATTACTTTATGAACCTAAAATGAATTAAAAAAATATGCTCATGAATAGGCATTAAAAATAAAATATTTATTGTCATTTTTATTATAAGATTTGTACATAATTATGAGAAGAAGATTCATTGATCATAAGTTTCATTCTATCTTCTTCTTCTTCTTCTTCTTTTGTATCTGTTTTTTTCTTTAAATCAGATCCAAGAAGAAAGTTTTCCAGCGCGTCGAATGCACTTGGTTCAAGAAATAAATAATTAAAACAAATATCCTAACTTGCCCAGTTAAAATCATCTGAAAAAAACGCACAAAGCAAAGTCCTTATCTCCTTGGATGCATATAAGGCCTGTTTTGTCACAGAAAACACAAGGAAGCAAGGAGACAGAAGGATTGCTTAGGTATCATACCAGAGAGTATTTGCAGTTTGCACTCTTCTGCTTGGGTGGGTGTTTGAAAGAGAGTACTAAATCAACGGCTACAAAATAGACGACCACTAGAACTTTCAACTTTCAATGTAAAACGTGTTCCCCGACCCTAGGAAAAATCAAAGACACGGACATGTTCTTGATTTCCTTCAGTACATAGGGTATGGAATATTTTTTTTGCGTCAAAAGCGTGCTTCAGATGCTTGGGGACATTGACATGGGAATAATAATAATGACATGTAGTGTGCAGTAGACTAAAAAGTAGGGCATATTTAATGTACCGCAAGACTGAAAGCATGGACACCGTGTATTGAGACCTTATAGTTATCTCCGAGCTTGGGACTTTGAAGGCTGGCCAGCCATGATCTGATGACTAGTACTGTTAAGCTTCTGAATGACGGTGAAAATTTAGTCCATTAAACTGCCTCCGGAGGTTGACTTGACGGCTCAGATTCCTGAGAGAGGGGAAGGAAATTAAGATGAAAACATGTTACTAGCAGTTTAGACATTCAAAGCAGTCATCAATTAAACATAGTAGTAGATGGGCTAGTAATTAGCACATTGCAAAAGGAATCACACACAGCCACAAAATGAGGGGGTTTGTACTTGTTGAGAGAACTGAGCTTGGGATAGAGTATTAAGCTGGCAGCTCTCCATGTTTGCAAGTAACTGGATTGCAGTTCTCAGATGAGGAACACTGCAAAATTGATACTTAAATCAGCTAACGGAACAGGAAAAATTAAGAGAAAAAAATACAAATATCCTCAAGTTGATTGTAATGGTCCTAATGGATGGATTTAGATGATCTCTATTTATAGGAGGAAAGGAAACGATAAGAAATTATTAACATGAAATGACATCAGCAATCCAAAACATCCAGAGAATAGCTACATTATTATCATTATGTTGCCTTAAAATATATGCAAAAGAAAATGGTTTTGAGCTCAACTTGATAGAACTCCAAAATTGCCTTCACTATATCAAAGAATCCTATCACTCAATGAGTTTCCAATCGTTTCTCTTTTTAAATTCCAAAGTTTACAATTTTAGCTATCATGTCATATTTATAGCATCAAAGACTTCACATAGCCAGACCCAAGCAGGAAATAAAGCATTGTTGAGTTGCTCAGATGGTTGTGTGTCCTGTATGCATCGACCAATCCTCATGGATAAAATTTCAACTACCAAAAGCATTCAGTTACATGCTAAACACTTACGATTTACAGTTGCAGAGTTTCAGTGACAAGTATAAAAAAGTTGAAGATGCAATGGACAATCAAACAAAGCAAATTAATGTATGGGCACTATCTGCTGTTTTTATAAGGACACAGACGAATCTAGTGTACCGAAAGAATTTATGAACTCAACCTTTGTAATCCACTATCCATATGTGCATCCAGGGATGAGATCACCTTAGGCATTTGGTCTAAAACCTTCAACAAATGAGGGGTAAGAAAACAGATAATTCAACTATAGAGAAAACAATGAGAAGAGGAATGAATTCTTTGACTTTTCCTACACAAGTTCACATTTATTGACAGAAATACATACTTGTCCAGTGTTCTTGATTGTAGAGGCTTTTGCCAGAAGGTTCTTTGGGAGCTTCATTAGTTTGGCCTGCAAATGACAAAAGAGATACAAGTTTATGCATATTGATACAGATAATAAATATAACTAATTAGATTCTACTATCCATCTTCAACAATTAAATCATTTGAGATTATCTTTGCTGACTGACAAGAAAAAATCTAAACACAATTTGCAACTACAGTTATCATGTACTGGATTACAGAAAGAGGGCTGCATATTTCATAAAATACAGAAGCAACAAAGTGAGTATGAAGAATAAGTGAATCCCACTCCCTCAAACAAGGCTTCACTTACTCTCAACAGAATGGGAAATACCAATACCCACTTATATGAACACTGTTTTCGAAGCCTCAACACCAGCTATGAAGAGGCACCATGACTACATTGAAAACCCAGTTTCTTGAAACTCTTTCACAAAACAAATCCACGTGTCAAGTAGAAGGGCAGACTATTAAATGTTATATGCAAATTCTGGAGTACTTTTAAAACTTCACAACTGCTTCTTCTCAAACAAAGAAAGGTAACTGGGCTTTTATGAATGGACTAAATAACATTGTAGCCTACATCAAGAAGTTCTTCATAAAGACATTCATCATATAATTTTAACCAAAGACTTCTTTTTCCACTGTCATTAGCTGATCTTTCTTTTTGTAAACTATGTTACAGATATTTAAATCTTTAGCTCATGTCAACTTCAGTGTTTACACTCTTTCACATTCAAGGCTTCCGAACACACTTTATAAAATGTTATCAAATTTGAATGTAATCAGCAAAATAGAACCTGAGTTACTTTCTCTTAAAGTTCATCTTAAACATTTTCTCTGTTTGCATGAAGCAGAATTCTGAAAGTACTAAGCACAGTTAAGCGCCAAGGACTATTCTCATTTATTTGAAATTCCCCTCTCCTCACCATTTTTCGAGTACACACAAGCAATCCTATACATTTTTCTATTCAACCCACTTCCTCCCAGCACAGAGAGCCTAAAAATGCAGTATTTGGCTTCCCATCCAAATCTAGAAAAGCCCATTCCACCATTGCTCTTATATATCCCGCCAAGCCAATGCTCACATGTAATTCCTAACAAAACGTAAGCAAATTACACTAATAACCCCATAAAATTTTCTTCTTCATAATCACATAGATTACCTAAATACACATTCACCGGTCTATCAATTTTTGACAAAATAGTCCTACATGAACATAACCAAAAACCCTCAAAACTGAGTGTTTGATAAAAAACTGAACAAGGCCAATTTGCACAGTGCTCATCAATATCATTAAATTTCAATATCTTGTCTTAAAATCAAACCTCCATGACTTCTAACACACTAACACAGAGACCGAGCAAAGTTCATAAGGTATCAAAACACTCCAGCCAGCTGCAGGAATCTTAATAAGCATGTACAATAGTTGATAGAGAAATTGATTCAAGAAAAAAAGAAGGGCGGAAAAGCACAATAAGCATCGAGAATCTTAATAAGCATGTATGAAGGGAAAGATGGAGGTACCTGGGAAGGAGAGGATTGTTGCATGAGGTGAAGGAGATTGGAGGTCGATTGTACAGCTTGAGAAATTTGATCAGCCACTACTGACTTTGCTGTGCCTTCTCTTGCGCTTGCACTTCCACCTGATGACGCTGATCTTTCAATTGCTCTCTCCATTCGCTTTGCTTCTCCAAGGACAGAAGACATCAATCACTTCTCTTCGAGCATTGTTCTATACTTAATTGTTTTTATTCTTACTAACATTGTGGACCAGACCAGGCCCAGTATGAGACCAGGCCCTGTCAAGTATTACTGTAGCAGCAACATTAAATTCCAAGAGATTCTAGTTCTAGTATTGTCATCACATAAATTCTTGTTGTATTTTAACTCCGTTTATAATATATTCTTCTCTTAGAAATTTCATTTTTCTATATATATTAATTTGCGATGACAACTAAATGTAACATTCGAGTTTGGAAGTATAAATTTAAAATATAAAGTTTAAATCATCAGATGGACGCAACGATGACAACAATAATATTCCAAATAATTGAAACTAGTTATATCTTATGTAGAGGCAGTCATCAAGGGAAACGTGAATGCTCTTATGTTTTTTAAAAATTAAAAACCATTCTAAAAAAAGGATGAAATCTTATGTTTACTAACTAGATTTTTTTATTCGCGCTGCGAGGTGAGTTATTTTTTTTCTAATATCAAAAAGAGATATTTAAACGATGATAACCTGAATGAATTCGAGTTAATTTGATTAATTAGTGATCCGAGATAACCGAAAAAAAACGAAAAAAAAATAGAAAGTTCAAGATCTAATAACATAATGTCAAATGATGAAATAAAAAAATAAAATAAAAAGACCAAAATTAAATTGGGCTAATTTTCAAAACTAAATACTCTAGCCATGAAACTAAGATTATCATATAGAATACCCAAAAAACATCTTGAACAAATTTCTTAACCATCAAAAAATTAAAAAGAAAATAAATAGTAATTAAACAATGAGGATCAAACCTGGTATAAAAACTAATAAAAAAAATAATGAAGGACTTAATTGAGAAATAAAATAAGAAAAATATTTAAAAAAACAATTAAAAGAATGAGAACAATGATTGAATTAAAAAAAATGAAATAGAATATCGAGGGACAAAATTGAAAGAAATTTTTTTTTAAAAAAAAAAGCAATTAAAAAAATGAGGACTAATTTTAGAAAAAAAAGAAATGAAATAAAATGTTGATGAAAAAAATTGAAAGAAAAAAAATAGAAGAAGAAAAGGAAAAAAAAACAATAATCAAGAGAATTAGTATCATATCTGATATATATAAAAAACAAAATCAAATGGAAACAGATGAAACAAAAAAAAATTAAAAAAAGAGTCCTAAACAAAGAAAGACTAGTAAAAAAAAATATCATAATTGAATTTTTTCTCCACTATTTTTTTTATCAAAATAATATCATTTTTACTTTTTAGCTGAATAAAAAATCAAGCAATTAGCTAAAGGAAAGTCATGTCAACACCCGTTGATTTTTCTTTTACCATTATTTTTTTGATCAAAATAATATTATCTTTACTTTCTGCATAATAAAAAAAATCTAATTGACCCCAGTAACCCCAATCATTCGATCCAACTTGTGACCCGAAACATAACGGGGTCGATTCCCGAGCCGAGTTTTAAAAGCATGATAAAAACAAGAAACAACAAATATAATATGAAAATTCAATGAAATTAAACAATGAGAGATGAAATTGCTAAAAAAACAATCAATCAAGAAAAAAAACTCAAAATAAAAAGATTTCTAATGATAAGAATAAGGATTAAATTCAATAAAAAAAATTAAAACCAAACGATTAGGGATGAAATCAAAAAAATAAAATTGAATTAAAAAAAATTAAAAACAAAATAAATAGGAATCAAAATATATAGAAATATAAAATTAACCTCGAGTGTTTATTTAATTATTTGTTCTTTTAAGAGAAATATCAGTTATTTTACTATGAGGTTTTATTTGCATTTGTAATGAGAAAAGGAAAAAAGATAGCGCTCGGACAAAGCAAAACCCGGGATATAAGATTTATTTAAAAGGAAATAGGAAAAGGATATAAGCAAAACCCATTAATTGTTTAATTTTCACAACGTCAAACACTTACCCTTCTTTCCGTACGTATTTATCTTTTATTACCAAAACATTAAATTGTTTTGATGGTTTGAAGAGTTGATTACCTTCACTTTCAATAAAATTATGATTCAGACCGTAAAATGATTCCATCAAATTCTTTAATGAGTGTTTAGCAGCATATGATATAAATATTATATGGTGTTTGATTCGGAGACGTGGTTAATTTTTTATTTTATAAGATCCACATAAAAAATATATATTTTTATTTTTATACGATATGATTTATACTTTAAAAAGATAATATCCTTAAAAAACAACTACCGCCGGCCAAAAACAAAATCAACATAGTAGATTTAGCGTGACTGCTCTTCAATTTTCACTTTGTCCCGCATCAGCGAGGTATATTAATGGAGATTGTAAACCCTAAATTAACACACACAGAGAGGACTAAGCCGTATTGAATCACAATTTTCGTTGTCCTGTATTGAATCAGGATCCGATCCAATCCAATAAGACGGCAGCGCAGGAAAGAGCTCCTGCCCCTGCTCCCGGCGCTGAAGTTGTTATCAATGCCTTTGTGGAGGAGTAATATTATCATATTCTGCACAAATCACCGGGATTGGTACATTGATTTTATGATTTTTATCCAGATTCAAGCTTTTCACCATATACATTGATTTTATCTTTAGTACTTTCTATTAATTGTGAAGCTTCTCGAAAATGGTATAACGATATGACTTTTATTTGATTAATTATTTATGTTAAAGATTTAGTATTGCATGCTTATATTTTTTCTCATATATTATGTTTTTAATTAATCTTCATATTAAAAAAAATAAGATTAATTTTATTTTTGTGTTGTGATTTCACTTGCAGAAATAGTTTGTGATCTCAATTTCATCTCCAGGATATTATTACATGCATTGACGTTACATGTATTGACGTCATGGTCATCTAGTGTCTAACCTTAAGTCTACACTTACCATGGACTTGACCATTAATGATACTATCAGGGCCATTAAAAGAGAACTACAATTTATGCAAACCAAGATGACCAACATTTTTAAGAGAGTTGAACCCTAAAAACTTCCCAAATAAAACATTAAAAAAACAGAAAGAATTATAGTAATAACCATTATATGCAAGTTCATTATCATTAAGATTACTTTAGACACGATGAACTTGATGAGCAAATTATTAGCCCTAACAAAATAGACACCCCCACTTTTGACGATCGCCGCGACCCTTTGATCTTTTATAGGTGGATTCATGACATGAATCAATTCTTTGAGTGAAATAACTTGTCTAATAATAGAAGAGTTAGATTTGCTAAAATGATGCTTATTGGTGAAACCCAACTTTATCGGAGAGATGTTAAGGATTGCCTACAAAGAAGAGGTAAACCTCTTATAACTTACTAGACTAAAATGAAACAAAAACTACAGGAGAAGTAACTACACCAGTCTTATAAGAATAAACTCTTAGACCAATAAAACAATCTAAAGCAAAGGAACAAATCTGTCAATGATTTTATAACACAATTTAATGATTACATAATGATATATGTCATAAGAGACAATGAAGTCATGACTTTATGTATGTTTTGTAGAGGTTTGAATGATGATTTTAGAAAAGAGATCATGTTTATAGGTGTTTTCACTCTAGACCAAGCCTATATTATAGTGCAAGATTATGAGTTGCTTATAAAAATTCAATGGACAAACCATCAAGACCGACCCCTTTTAGGTCTCAATTTAGGAATAATGATTATTTGTTAGGTGTTACACCCTAAAGACCTAGTCCTAGTAGTGCCTAAATTTATAAAAAAAGATAAGGGAAAAAAGAGTCGTTAATGAAATATCTAGGTTAGTTCAAAGGTTTAATGTGTTAAATGTCAAGGTTTCGGTTATATCTTTTTTAATGGTACCTCTAACCCCCTAGTTATCCAAGAACACAAGGAATTGGTGAAAAGGAAACCTATTGTCTGCAAATGTAGGAATCCAATTTTAAGAATTTTAGTGACTTAAATGAAGAGGATGTGCAAGAAAAGGAACTTAACACAATAAGTCCAAATAAATCTGAAACGAAAGTTAATAAAGAATATAATAATTTTGCTTCAGTGGTACATCAAGAAGTTTTATGAAACTCTTTAGTGGAATATCTTGAAGAGGTAAATATGGTCTTAGAAAAGTCTCACGATATTAGTCCTCTTAAACTACTTGATTCTCCACCCACCATGCTTGACATCCAGCATTTCATAGATTTAGAACAACATGCTCTTCATCCCCTCATGATTGACGTCCAACACGACATAAGTTTATAACAACATAGTAAGTTCCTTGATCCTTTACCCCTAACAATATGATGAGAAAGATGAGGATAATCCTAATTTACTATGTTGTGTCCAAACTATATCTATCAAGGCTTCAGATAATGTTTGTTCCACTTCACACCCCTAGTCATATAATGTTTATAGTTATAAACCTAGAAAGCCAGTATATCTCCATTCTTATATCTCCTCACTATAAAATATCCGATTCAGCTGAGTCTTTTACATGTAGAATTCATAATTTTCATGATAAGATCATAAAATAAATTCAAACAAGTAATGGACAATACAAATTTCGAGTTGATTTACATAAGTATCATAATGCACTTAATGTTGAAGATTATTTTGTGATACAAATTAAACTTGAACGATGTCCTTTAGAAACCAATCATAATTTTCAAGTGAGTAGTGCTAGACTATTTAAAGTGTTGCAAATAATTGAATCAAATAGTTGTATCATTAAACTTTGATATTAGCTCTACTTTTGACATTAAAAACCTTGTTATATATAAAACACAACTTATCCTTGATGCTTCTTTTGATATCTCTGCCCCGTTATTCTTATCATTGACATAAAAAGAAACATATTAATATTATTTTGGATGCATAAGTTGTTTTTACCAGTGATGGTGAAGTTCAACGAATCTCAGTATATGAGCTAGACGACCAAACTCAAATTATACTTTGATTACCAGAAAGACATCACATCAACTTGATCCTTATTTTTAAAAGCGTTATTGGAGCCGCCGTAAGCTATACTCGACAAGGTCAAGTTCTTCCAACCCCATGGGAGTTGATGAGAACATCATACTCAAGACATAATTCACATGTTTGTATGATCTATAACAACAAAGAATAGCCTAACCCTTGTGTTAATGAATTTTATTTGGGATTATTTATTGGGCTTAATTTCATTATTATTATATATTATATTTAATAGGCTAAAAACCTAATTGTTTATTGTAGTTAGAGTTTTAGTATTTATATTTTATTTTATAAATGTTAGACAATTGATGATGAATTGATTAAAAAGAAAGGGACTTTTGTTTTCCAACCCCTAATTTTCCTCTCTTTTTCAGCTGATTTCTTTCTCTTCCTCGGCTCCTTTTCTTCTAATTCTAAGCTTTGTCTTTATGCTCTCTTTACTTGTTTCAATTTTCACTTTGTCCCGCATCAAATTTCCATTTTAGTATTCGTTGTTATGCAAAGGGGAGGCCTAAAACGCAAGGGTGCACATAATCCAAACGAGAAACACCATTTTACTTGGTGCGGCTCAGTCAAAGAAGATACATGCTGAATTTGAAAGAGCAAGAATATTCTGTGCGCTGAAAGAACCTGTCAATCTAAGTACACTGACGCAACAGAACGCATACATTCTATGGTGATGTCATGCAATTTCTCTCATCAACCAGGGACTGGCTGCGCGGTTAATGAATGGGAAATCTCAAGTTCTCAACGTCTCGGCTTGTAAAGCATAAATGGTCTTAATGGAAGGGAGGTATTGCACTACTGAACTTTTAAAACTTGTGATATTTTCGAATAAGGAATTTAAAATCAGAGGGCACAGGGCCAAAGACTACAGTCTCATCAATTCAGAACGAGATACATGTGTAACTTAAGCAGCTGGGCTTCATGATGTATTTCGCTGAAATAAAGTTTTTTAGCCTTCACTTCGGCAAATAAATGCCGGAACTACCCAGCTGAATCTAAAGACAGTGCAACGAGCTGCCAAATAAAGCAATCATAAATGTAAAAGTTTCTTTGAATCTTGATCGATTAACCTTTCTCCACTCAAAAGAAATACTGATATCTATCATCAATCCCTACTATTAACATGATAGGTTGGCAATCTTACAAACCAAACCCTAAACTACTCTAATAAAGCTCGATATACCCACCCATGTTAAATCCTCGCAGCATGCTGATCGTGGCATGGTTTACATAAAACTGAAAGCTCGATTAATATATACATTCAAGTCAAAACATGAGGGCATACATTGTAATAAACATTTTAAACCTGGTTAAGAGGAAGCAGCTTTAATAGCCTTCTGTAACTCACTTTCCAAGTTAGTCACCTTATTTGCAGGCTTCTTCAATTCTCTTTGCCCATTTCCTTCTCCATCATTTTTCTTGCTCTTCCACTGGTCAAACTCATCAAGACTACCAATTGAACGTGGCACCACTCTCTTAACAGGACCATTAGCCTCCCTGCGCGAATTCCTCGCTGAAACTCCCAATCTCATGTCCTCCAAATATTGCTTCATCTCCCTATTTTCCGTCTCTAACACCTCCAAATTCCTTCTCATCCAAAAACACATTCCTTTCAACAACTCTAAATCGCCCACATTACTCTCATTGCTTTTTTCTTTCTTCACTTCCTTTAACACCTCAACCCTCTCAATCCCAATCTTATTCACTATCAAGTAAGGCATTTTTATTCCAAACTCACCAGGAAAATTCACAGCCCACCTCATATTCATCATCACCCTTTTAGTCAATGGCAACACTGTTCTTGCCTTTACACCAACTCCACTAGAAAACCCTTCTTTCTTTCCATCTTTCCAGACCGGTTGCCTCTCTGGCAAAAACCCAATTCCATTGTTATCAACATAAACATCATCAATGTAATTACGGTTTGCAAACCCCTCTTTCCCTTTACCATTACACGGCTCCAATTTCAACTCCTGCCAACCTGATGACCCATCTGAGGCAAACCCATCTCCAAGTTGAGATTTTGAAGGTGACCCGGATTCCAAATGGGGCCCATTTGTGTAGGACCAACAACTAGGATCATAGTTAGGGTTTGAAGATGGAGGTGTGGTTCTCTTGTGGAGAGAGAAATGGCCGAAATTTGGCTTGAATTGAAGAGAGAAAGTAGGGACAATCACACTGGGGCTTGAATTAGAGAGAGAAAAGTGAGCAGAGAAAACAAGAGGGGAATTATGTGGAGAGCCACAAAGGCCTAACCCTGATTTAAGAGAAAGAGAAAGAGGAGAAACGGCAGGTGTTGCTGTTGTTGTTGTTGTGGATGGAGTATAGGTAAGCTTGAGAGAAGGACCAGAAGGGAAGTTTGTAGAGAGAGCAAAAGTAAGGTCAGAAATGGAGTTTGCCGCGGTGGTGGTGAAGATAGAAGTGAACGGTTGATTGAATATTGAAATGGGTAGTTTGGCTTTCAAGATAAGGTTTTGGATTTGGGGTTCATCTTGAAGATTGAGGGAAAGCTTCATTTTCTACAGTACCTTTGGTTTCCTTGATGGGTTAAAAAGAGGGGATGGAAAAGAGGTGAAACTTTGGTTATTAGGGGGCTGGAAAGAGGGTGTTTTAATCCTTTTTCATAAAGGAAAACTGGAAAGAGGGTGATTTGGTATGGGAGATCGGGAGGGAGAGGGAGCAAGCAAGGGCCTCACGTTTAGGTGCCAATCTCCAACGTGATGGCGAGAGGAGAGCTTTGCGGAATAATGCCATCTCCGACTGTTTTAGAAGCACACCTGATCCAAGTACTTTGAAGCCCAAGAGTACAATGGATCAAAATAGGAACCCTTATGCCAGAAAAGCACAGGCCTAACTCGACAAAACTAGCCCAGATACATGGAATTGAACTGTTCATTTGATTGGTTGGGGTTTGTAAAAATATCTTTTATATGGGATATATTCGGTTTTTTACAGTAAAAATAATATTTAACCTTTAAAAGCATAAAAAATTAATTCACGACCCGAAACATAAGATTAAGATAACTCCATGAAAAAAAAAGTAAACAACTACGAAGACCAATTTCCAACCAATCAAATGTTAAAAAATAAAATTAAAAGAAAAAAAATCAATTCTAAAAAAGGATCTAAAAAAAATCAAAGTCAACCCGAACTAATATTACTCATGACCCTAATAATAAGCTCGAAACTAGCTCTATAAAAGATAAACCCTAAACAATCATGAAGAAAATTGCCTAATTAACTAAATACTGAAATATGAAATTAAAAAAATTTAATAAACTAGACTGGGACGTGGACTTCTTGTAAGAGCCTGGGACAGCCGGTGTTTTTCTCGCTCACCTGAACCTACAAAGTGCGCTTTCCGGAGGGTGAGGTTTCCTAGAATTCAAAAAAAAAATCTAGCATACAAGTATCAATATAAACAAATGATTGGCCTTATGGGACAAGGCATAATCAAAAGAGATTCATACATCCATGTTGTTCTATTTGGTCAAGCAAAACCTATGATATCTTTGCATCATAGGATTGTCTGTGCTGCAAGACTGTTGTGAGTAGGAAGGATAAGTGGTGTCAAGGTTAATGTAAGGAGCAGAAGCCTTAAAGGGGTATCCATCTCTTGGAGGTATGGACTGACTGCATATTTGATGTCAAGGAAGGAAGGAGCAGGTGTGGTGAAGGAGTTCGTCTAGTAAATTGCTTCTTCTTTAGATTTCAATCTCTTGCTCTTCTCGTCCTCCACTCGCTCAACAAAATCTGTAAATTTAGGTACGCCATGTACCTCTAATTAACGCAGTCCGGACTTCTGACTTCTGAGGCCCATATTAACTTGATGCGATGGCCTAAAATTCGTTTTGTTTTTCTTCTTCTTTTTTAAGTCAGGAATTATGATGTCTTTCTTTCCTTCTTGTTTCTATTTTATATAGTTGAATTTATTATAAAAAAAAATTGTAAATTGAAATAAGTTAAAATCCCTGGTAAAAACAGTCTAACTCAAGCCTCGAATATATTGTTTACTGTAGCAGTACAATGGTTAACATTAGCTTTTAAAGATATTGAAGTATTTTCATATAATTCATAATTTGTTATTGTAAAATTGATAAGATATAAATAAGTTTTTTATTTTGCACATAAAATACATTTAAAAGCAAAGAAAAATAAACATATCACCAATGATATTTTTATATTTGCACAATGATTTTTTTGTTATTATAATATCAACTAAGGAGCAATTTGATATTTGCACATGTATAAAAAAATAGTATAAAATTAAAATACACAGTTAAACAACTAAAATACCTTTAAAAGTAAAAAAAAAAACAAAACTAAAGTCAAAGGGCTTTGTGGTTTTTTCACAATGGTTGTTGTGTTACTATTAAGTCGACTCAGGGACAATTTAGTATTTGGTTAAAAAAGATGTTGGAAGCGTCCGGCGTCAAAAAATGTTTTTTCACCTTGTTGTTGGAAGCGGCATCATATTCTCTTCTTGTTGATGTGGTGCGAGTCTCCGGTAATAGTCTAGTTTGTCGCCGGTGGACCTTTTTTTTCTTATTCTTTTCTCTTTCCCTCCAAAAATTACAGTTTGACCCTCTTTATTGTTGGTATTTGAATTTCAATCCTTATTTATTTTATTTTATTTTGTTATTGATTCTTTTATAGATGTTATATTTATTTTCAATTTCATCTTTTAATCCCAATGTAAAAATACTATATTTTCCAATTTGGTCTATATTGTTTTGATTTCTAATGTTTTTTCCTTGGTTTTTTTGTAAAAATTTTATTTGTGTTTAATTTCATCATTCAATTCAAATTGATAGCATTATGTTTTCTAACATGGTCCTCATTATTTTAATTTCTAATTTTTTTTTTGACCATTTTGGAAAAGTTATTCTTCTTTTCAATTTCACCATTCAATCATAAATTTTTTTTTTATTTTTTATGTCAATTTTGATTCTCATTCTTTTATTTTTTTGTCATTTTGTTAAATTGATTTTTTTTTCAATTTCACCCTTCAATCAAACATAAGATTTATTTGGTATTTGAATTTTGATCCTCATTATTTTAATTGCAATTTTTTAATCCTTTTGTGTATAATTTAATTTTTAAAAAAATTTCATCTTTTAATATTTGATCGATTGGGGATTAAATTTTATGGATTTTTCAAACAGGGTGTTTTTGGCCTAATGACCCAAGTCATGGGTTTAAGAAGTTAAATGTTTATATATATATATATAAAATGCTTTATAATTTTTTTTATCGGGTTATTTTAATATCGTGATTTGGGTCATGAGTTTAGTCGGATATCCTAGGGTTGGCTCGGCTCTAATTGCCGGGATTATATATTAGTCAAGCTAACTTTAGTTAATCAGAACTTGTTTTTTATGTCTTTTTTCATCCTATTTTATTTTTTATATATTTAATGAGTTATGAATTAAGATACATCGTCTGTCTTGTTT
>Ga0307517_10009103_pt1 | contig 14140 bp, 19 predicted proteins | sample 23_EM_MG_FD_194515 | JGI IMG/M metagenome (GOLD analysis project Ga0307517, IMG submission 194515) | Populus trichocarpa ectomycorrhiza microbial communities from riparian zone in the Pacific Northwest, United States - 23_EM | ecosystem: Host-associated > Plants > Roots > Unclassified | place...
ACTACTTCCGTGAATCGGGGAGCACATCATTTCCTACACTTCTCGTCCACGTGTTTCACCGTCCTTACGTATCCACCGCGGTCTGGTCCATCGCCAGGCACTGAAGCTGAAGAGCGCCTTTATCTTTCTAACGTAGGATCAACGACTACAGTACTTCTCAGTATGTCTCCATTGGAGACGCGAAGATTCTCACCTTTAAATATACCACCGTTCTTTGACTTTCAATGTCCTGGCCTTCCCTCGAGGCGGATCTCCTCATGGACGCCCCAGATCCTGACTACCATACAGGCCTTCCGGAGGTCCCTGCGACCATCCTCTGTGATCAGCATGTTTACCTCCCAGAGCATTGGGCAATCTTGCCTCACCTCCGCAGCCCTGTTATCCCTTCTGGAATGTTTGCGACCAGCCACAATTTTGGGGACACTACCTTACCTACTCTTGACCCCCCTTCTGACCATCGTGAGTCATCCGACTTCACTCCCTCGCAGTGCCGGGATCCCGCGTTCTCTGACAATCCCCTTCTATAGGAGCAGATTTTGACCACCAAGCTCCTTTTGGCATGGACACAGAGGATTATTCAGTACTACTTGATCTTATGTTCCCCGCCATCGATTTCAGCAACCCGCAGTTGCTGGAGCCAACCCCCCCTAAACCTCTCCTTACTCCCCATCACCCGTCGATAGCGAGCCAACAATACCCCCCCACAAACCAACAACCCTCTCCCCCTTGTTACGAGCCTTCACGAGGTCCTACACCACCACGTCAGCGTAGCACACCCCTCGAGGTGCCTGTGGTGGGTCGACCGCCTGGGACGTCTGATGATATCTGGAACTACATCAAGATCCTTGAAGACCGCAGCTACATGTGCCTGTGGAAAAAGCCTTCGGGGGGTGTGTGCAGGTTCTCATCAAGTCTTGATCAGTTAAAGAAACACATGAAACGTAAGCACTATGTGTTAAAGTGGGTGGCTTCCTATGGTACACCCCTCAGTTTGTGATGCGTATTATCCAAGGCGACATAGTTGTCCGATGTGCCCCAAAACATTCTTCGAGAAGATGGCGCGAGACACACACTTCAATGTGCAGTGAGTATGCACTATCCCATAACATTTGCGCAGATGATTGAAATAACTCTCATAGTATAAGGAATACGCCCTATCCATGCGAAGAATGCGAGCGATGGTTTTCCAGTCCGTCGGCAAGGTCATATCATAAAAAGAGATGTCACCCTCTTCTATACCAACCCCTCGAACCCACCCAACCCTCGTAGAACGTGATGTGTAACATAGGTACCCACACCTTAGCACAATAAACCCGGAACTCAAAAAAAAAAAAAAAGAAGAGATGTCACTGAAAGCGTCCAGGACGGTTCCGGCATGCTTTCCTCTCCGCGCACGTTCCAGATGTTTTACCCGTACATACAGCACTTCGTAGTTCGTCCCGCTATGAAAACGATCATCATAGCATGCTTTACGTGCTTTCCGGTATTCACAAACGCGCGTCACTCGTTTCATGAGTAATTTGCCTTTGTACCTAATGATGCTAGGTTGTACGAAGACTTCAAACGTGATCTACGCCACGGCTCACAACACCGGCGTTTTCGGACCGTTAGTGCTTCGATCAGTATCGTCCGAGAAACCATGGCCGTGCGCTATGCCAATTAGTAGAGTTCCGGAAAGTACCTGGAGAATGACCGGACGCGTATCAGCGCCGGTCCCCAACTCTATAAATGCCCAGAACCCGGGCTACTTATCCGGACCGATACAGTCGATTTGCCAACCAACCATCCAGTCCTCACAACGTCAGATGCTGCGAATTGAAACCAGGGTTTCTTCTGTACAGGTCGTGCCTGATTTTCCAGCATTCCTCACGATTCCGAATCCACCGGGATGGGACTCTCTTCCCCTGCCCCGCTCTACAACGCGTAGTTCGTCAGGAGCCCGCGCAGACTTGTTGTAAGTCGAGAACTGGATTACGGTCGCACGATTACTCACCACCCTTAGCCAATGGCAGGCCGGAGATTCTGAAACGGATGCTGGTAGTTCGGATTGTAGGTCTACATCAAGCCCTATTCTGCTCTCGGACGTCCGACTCCAACATGCCCATACAATCAAAGTGGAGCGGTCTCCATTATCAATCGACGAGGGGATCGCGGACCCGTTCGATATTCCAAATGCGAGCGTTCCATCTCACGATGGTCCCGTAGATTCCGATCAACAAGTAAGTGGAGCGCCATTAATTCGAGGAAGCTTGAAATAGGAGTCGTTTAATGTGCCTGTAGGTCCCTACTCCGAGGTCTGTGGGTACAGAACATCGGCCGTGGTCTCGATCCGGTATTAGCCCCCATCCATCAACCCTACCTATCCAGGATAGACGGTTCACTCCTCGAAAATTGAGTGACGAGGACGTCTTTGTCAATTACATAGTAAGAATGGGCCCTTGGATGGAGGAACCCCCGACCTGCCTCGACTTTGGCGCATGTAAAAACGGGCCAATTATCTATGTCAACGAAGTGGCAGGAAAGAACGTATCTCAGATTTGGCAATGGAACGCGGCACTCGGGCGATGGACTTCAGTTAGAGAAGGGGACACATTTCATACTGAAAGGAAGAGAGAACTGATACTCGACAAGAACCGGATCCCGCGTTTGTGGGCGGTGCGCAAACGTCAAATAAAGTCGGTAATTGATGTAGAGCGTGGATAGACTACCTACCCTAATTTCAGGCGTCACATGAACATAAGTGTCGGACGTTGGACACTGAATAGTTGCCGTACGCCAGTGATTTGAAAGTTTTGGATTAGTTTTACTCGCGATCCCAAGGTCCGATCCCACCACAAAGGACGCCCGACGGGTAGTGATCCACTTGGGAACCTGAATCAGACGCGTGTCAAGCCAAAATGTCGGACGGACAAGCGAAGCGCTGTGGGACAAAGACGGGCAACAAATAGCCGCGGACAGCTTCTCCCGACTTCGACGAACAAAGGGAGAGAAGACAGGTGGTTGACAGACGGCAATGGACCCATGGGCAAGAACTTATTTTATAGCGCATAAGCGGACTTCATACCCAAACAGAGGCAAAGGGAGCAAGACAATGGCGGACGCCAAGCGGTGAACCTTGCTGTGAAAAGGGGGTTAGTCCTACGTGATGGACGGAGAACATCTGCTAAAACATGAAGGAAAAGATGTCTCCTGTGCGACCGGGAGCGACGTCAAACCCGACCGTGATCTCCGGGTCCTGATCGAGGACCCCCGAGTTCTACCCTTCTTTTTACGAGACTCGGGCCCCTTTCTTATGACGAGTCTGTGGATCCCCCCGGCTCTCTGTATATCGGGCATGGCCCAAGATATGCCTGTGTCGCATCCCTTGCAAGTGTCATCATCCTTATTCCCGACCTGAAACCCCACGAGGAATGGGTCTTGGGGAATTGCTCGAGGCGATCTACGATATTCGAAGTGGATATTGCTAGATGTTGGACGTTTGTCCGTTTTGATTGGTCGTCGGTGACACAATTTGTAGCAAGCTTACAGCGAATACAAGGTCCAATTTGAACACAGATTCAAGGTACATGAATGTGGAGACGCCTATGGTCGAGACGATGGTCTTTGCCGGGCGGCCCTGTGTAAAATCGAATCCTTCGGAGGAACACAGCGGTGATCCGTCCAACCCACCCTCAAGAGGGTATGCGCAATATCCATCATGTGGTGACATAAAGTGTCAAGTTCAGATAGCAGGACGAATCTGTTCGACACTGTAAATCTGAGAATAGGAACGCATGAGGCGAGACGAAGTACAGACCAGCCGCGACGGCGCTGAGCGACCCGGGGGTGGACCCTTTGAGAAAATGAAGTCGGTTTATGACGGCTAGCGACGTGGTTTTCGAGTGTAGCGGTGAAGACCCGGGGCGATATTCGCCTCTCGTTTCGTCCTTTATCTGGACCGGTTTGGCTGCAGCGCGGCGAGGATGTGGAGTCCCCTCAGCTGGCTTCGTGCCTTAGGGGATTCATTACACATCGATAGCGGAGGTCTTCGGCGCAGTGATGTGGGAGAGGATTGTCGTAGAACCGCACGCACGCAAAGAAAGTATGCGTAATTTCTGTATGTGAATAATATAAGCCAATGGACAACGCCTGCGGGCAAAACGGAGGGAGGCGAAGTGGAGAAATTCGAGTTCTGTACTTGCCTCTACGGCTTTGGAACCCGGAAGTATTCACGACGGCAGCAGAAGGCGGGAGTGATACAGAAAGTATCTTGAGACCGTGGAGGAACCTCGAGAGAGGGGAACGCTTGACGGTTTGGAAATTCAGGTGGTTTGGTTGCAGACCAGGAGTAGTGAGAACCGGAGCCAGAAGATCGGCCGTGGGCAGCGGCTGTCTTTGTTGTGGTACGATATATGTGCTGGGCAGTTTCACCAAGTCGAGTCGGACCCTTGACCGGCAAAGAGGTGACGGGGTTCAGACTCGCGAGAGATAATTTCGGACCCGCTAGCGCGCGGAAAACAGTGCAGCCTATTTTATTATCTACAATCATCTCCCCCGGCGGCTTACAAGAACGGACGGAGACGACATATCGGTCGAGTTGCTACTGTATCTCAAGGGGTTTATCTGACCGCTTTTTAACATGAGCGTAACGAGCCGCGGTTCTGACGAAATGTCAGCTTTGTGTAGGAGAGTGTACTATGATGCGTACCGTATCATCTCCTTGGTGTGTGTGAGATTGATGGCCTTCCTGATTTTTAGACGCCTTTTCTCTCTGGGAGGGAGGGACCCTACCCACTCTTCGTCGTAGAAGTTTATCGGTAAGCCCTTGATTGGTGCAGTCGTGTGGTCCACCTTGCTCGACGGTTTGCGGTTCCGGATCCAACTCCCGCGTGTCACGCGACCATCGGCCGTGAAACGTCGGGCGAGGTATACGTAGTCCATGACCCGCAACCAGTTGGTAACCTCCTGTGAGCGCCACACAGGGCGAACCACGAAGTAGTCCCTTGAAGTTTTCCCGCCAGTCGAACGCCAGTCGGGCTCATCCTCGCTCATCCCTCCACCGTGATCAAGAATATCAATGTACTTCTTAAACCTTTCCATATCTTTGTGTGATTCGCACACGACCCGGCGGTGTCGAGTCAACTGCGGTTTTAGATATGTCAACGGATCAGCACGGGTTAGGGCGTTCCTCACAGTATCTACCCGATTCTTCCTGGCGACTTTGTCGTTTCTCTCGTCGACGTCCTGCTGAGTAATTTCGCCCTCCTGTAGGTGGTAATGCGAGCGGATGGTTTTTGTGTGTTGTAAGAAGGCCGTCTCTACGTCACCCTTCGGCCAATCTGCGTACAGGCCACACCGTTGGAAATGTTTACGGAAGCAACGTGCGGCACGTTTGTTCCACGGCGACCGGATTGGGCCGAGGAGATCAAGTCTTAACTTGCCTGGCCGCCCCTTAGGACCTCCCTGTCCTGTTTCATTGAACCTTCGGATGGCTTCCGGCTCCGGGGGAGGGGGAACTTGCGACTTCTTGTCCTTCCTTCCCAGTAATACGAATGAGTGCTGACGGACTTCGCGCTACCAGGTGCTGTGAGTCAGGGAGTATCTCCAATGATTGCCTCACCTTTAACTCTAGAGGAGACCTGTTGCTTGGGCGAACTTTGGAGCTGCCAGAATTGGTCTTGGTGGATTCCTCCTGTGATTCTCGCAGCCGACAGGATACCTGTTGCAGGGCTCCGATGACAGCCTGATGCTTTGTTTCGTTGTTTGCGACCACCTGTTGCATCATACCCGCGATAGCACGAAGCATTCCATTCATCTCGACAGCCTGTATTAATCTTAGAGCCTCGGCGGTCCGCCGAAACGTGTCAGCTTACCTGGTTACCGTTTGGAACAGAGTCTCTCATCCCTCGACTAAATGTGCTTCTGACACTGGGAGTGTTTCTACCTTTATGGTCTTCACACGACGTAGCTCGCCCCCTTCGCCGTTTCCTATTCGCCTGTAAATATAACGTGAGCAAATGTTGGAAGGAAGAAAAACATCGCGGACCTGGCCTCCGGTGATTGAGGTTGGAGGTTCGCGTTGGGATCCTTGTTGGGGGTCTCCTCGTGGGGAAGCAATGAGCATGATAGTGTCGTCGTCCTCGCCAAGGTCGAGGAACGCGGAAAGGGGCGGGGTTTTGTTACTCTCTGAGACCTCTAGGTATGACGGCGTGATGTCCTGGGTGGTTGATTGGTGTTTCGAGATACGCAGTTGCGTTATGGATGGACGCCGTTTCACATCTTTGTCGAAACCCCCCTTTGGGTTGGGGGGCGTGTTGTCACAGCGCTATCAAAATATTCTTTAGCTGGGAGGCGGAAGAGCTGGTGGCAAGCCGCCTACGGTCTTAAAGGGTTCCTCGTTCGCAGAGGGCGAAAAACTCATGGGAGTCGTCTCCCCGTAGTCGAGATCCATGGAGATCGCATTACCATCCTGTGAAAGAATGAATTTGGGGTCGTTGAGCAATGGATGGCACTAACGATCCCAAAACCAAGGCTGAAATCCTCCCCCTCATCTATTGCGGATGCAAAGACGACAGTACTCGCGTCCTCATCGTCGAAGTCCATGATAGTATCGGAGATCGTATCGCCATCCCTAGGGACTTCGACCTCGTCTGCCGCGGATGCGAAAGTGACGACGGGTGTCTCGTCGTGGTTGGAGCTAACGGCGATTCCAAGTGTCGCATCACCACCCTGAGAAGGTATAAGTAGGGAATAACTGGCCAAAAAGTGATGCTCACCGCCCCAGAATCGAAACCACGATCCTCTTCCTCGTCCACCGCAGATACAAAGTCGGCAGTGGATGCCTCCTCGTTATCGAGATCCATGATAGCGTCGAAGGCTGTACCACCATCCCGAAAGGTCGCGGGCTGGAAACCGGTTTCAGAACCGCCGTCATTGGCCTCGTCCTCCTCCAGCACGGACGCGAGCCCAAAGTGTGTCTCGCCGCCGATGCCACCGACGGCACTAGGTGCCGTATTACCGTCCTAGAGAAGTGAGTCAGGAACTATTAGGTTACAGGTGATGCTTACCGTCCCAGAGCTGAGGGGGTCATCTTCACCCTCTTCCGTCGCGATCCCAAACATGACAGCGGATGCATCCTCGTAGTAGAGGTCCATTATGGTATTGAGGTCGTCATCCTATTCATGGATGAGCTGGGAATGATCGCATGGCGGATAACACTCACAGTCTCGATATCGCGATTGTTACTCTGACTCGTTACAGTCATGAGGATTGTATCCACGCCGTCGACCGCAACACACTGAACGGCTGCACTGCGACCTGCCTGCTTGAGAATTGTGAGATTAAAAATGGTAATTGATAGCGATGATGCGCACGGGGTCTGCGGGAGGGAAAGCGCCGCCTTCGACTTCATCCCTGGAAGATACGTAAGTTCTGTGACTCTGAGTCTAGCTGTCTTACCCACGATGGGATGGGCACTGACTGGGAGGGATGAGTATAAGTGGATACACGCAGCATACAAGCGTATAACCTCGTACTATTGTAGATGTCCGAGTATGATCTTGAACTGGGGACCGGGTACTCCGGTCGGGACGTCCCCCAGACGGGTCGAAGTCTCTGTCGCTGGTAGAAACTCTGCCTCGTGATGCGGTGACACGCTTTCTAACCTGCAGAGTTCGATTAATGAAATTACAGCGAATCCCGGATAATGTGCAAAATATCTTTCCAGATGGCCCACCATCGAACCTCCGGACACACCGCTGTCGCCACTGACCTTGGGTGCAATCCTGTTCTAGGGGGGACTGAATACCGTCACTGTAGATTGATAGTTCGGAAAAACCGGCTCACCTCTTGCAGATTGGAGTGGGGGAATTGGCGTCTCGAACCTCTATCGATAATACCCATGGGTACATATCTCCCACCGTCAAGTCTACGTCTTTTGGAGGGACGCGCAAGTGATCGATCCGATTTCCTTTTGCTGGACGCGTTGGTGAAAGACTGGGACCCGTGAGAAGAGGTTCATCTGCGACAAAGTCAAACCGACAAACCTGTGGATCTGGGGTCCACCCAGACACCGAGGCTTCCTCTCTATCATCGGTCGTCGAACCTTCGGCCCCATCGTGGTCGACGCCCTCCGCCTCGGAGGAGCTTCCAGCCTCAGACGGCGTCTCGCCTTCGGATGAGTTGCCAGAAGACGGAGTCGCGACCTATCAAGGCCATGTGTTGAAACCACGCATACCAATAAAACAGTTCACGCACTCACCTGATCCGAATCAGACTCCAGATTGAACCCGTGTTCATCCGTGTCTTCTGGTTCCCAGGACCAAAGCCGCGTGTTGGAACGTCGATGGGAGAGACCAGGAGCAGAGGTGCTTGGCTCAGGCTTGTGCATATTGTTGTGTTTGCGTTTGGCGGGTGGGGACTTTTTCGCCTGCAAGCATTTTCATCGGTGCGCCCAACAGACCGTCAACGATGTACTCACGACATGGTGTGCTTGACTGAAGACCGTCCGCGATGACCTCTTAGACCTTTTCCTCTTTCCAAGCTGTTCCGCGCGGAGAGCCATTTACCGGGGTTTGTGATGACGAGAACAAGCGGGGTTTCGTGCATCTTGATGAACCGTAGTGAGCTTTTTGTACCTATGCGGTAATGGTAGGTTGATACGGCGCATGTGGCGTACGTACCGTGAATCTTCATCGCTCGGCAGTGCTCGCAGCGACGGAGGTGTCGTGGAAGGACAGCAAGATACGAACGCACCTTCAATGACAGACGTCGGGTTGCCCTGGACCCCGGCTGTTTCCGGTCAACTCTCGCAACTTCCGCAAAGTCCTCAGCTACCGCAACTCCCACAACGTCCACCCCCCGTAGCGCCTACCAAATTCCGACGGACCGAAAGATGGGATAAACGGCCAGACCACGACGCCTCATAAGGGTGCGTATCAAACTCCTGTGCGCGTAACCATGAGTACTCACCTCACCTATAGGGTTGCATCTGCTCTGCAAATACCCACTGAAGGGGATCCAACCGTCCTCTCGATCAGCCTAGAGGGAGCATTCCTCGCCGTCGGTAGTACCGATGGTCATGTGTTTGTATGGTGCCTGCGTACATACAAACTTTTGTGTCAAACGTCCCCTCCATTGGGCGGATGCGGCGCGATGGATACGGGCGTCACGAACATGACTTGGATGCCGAACGGGCTCCTCGTATTCTCCCGGAAAAACGGGTTGATGGGGATTTTACTTGTTGGGAAGGTGAGAGACCCCCTTTAACGAATGAATGTTTACTCATTACTTCCTAGCATTTTATCGAAGCGGTTTCCCTTGCAGTGCATGACCGCCTGCCCGTGCTCGCGATGGCCTACAGTGACACTCTCAGGTCCTGGGCTACTGCATCTCACAATGAAATTAACTTCGTCCGGTGGAAGCGTCGCGATTGTAAGCTGTCAACTATGAACCGTATAATTTCATCTAAATCTAAACCTCAAGGGCACGCTTTTTATACGAGTCCTGGCGACCGCATTGTTGCCAAGAGAGTAGTGCTGTCATCCGAAGAAGAGCGTGCTGTGACAGTTACGTCCTTGAACTGGATAAAGAAGTCGAGTAGCGTGGCCCATTTGCTCGTCGCCTTTCTCCACCACCATGTCGAGTGCGTATGATAAAGTTCCTCCCCTTCTGGCTATACCTCATCTTCTCGTCAGAATCATCGACGGAGAGACAAAGAATGTACTCACCCACGTCGCTATTCACACCCCAGTGTACGTTGTATCCCATTTTCCTGGTGCTGTATTACCAACTCGGGAGTGACAAGTTCCAGACTCTGCCTCTCGCCGGACCAAAGGAGGGCTTTGGTCATGAACACAACTGGAGGTTTGATCGTCTACGACCTTTCCACAGCTGAGGTGATCGCATGTGTTCGTGATATCTATGGTCTGGATCAGACCTCTCCCGCAGCATTTGCGCACGGAGGACATGCGATGTTGGTGGGTTGCAAAGGCGGCCAGGTCAAACTTTTTGATGCTGGATCAGCACGATCTTTGCAAACTCTAGATCATGAAGGTCAGTTAGCATACCACATATCTCATGACTCACAGCTGACCCGTCCCTCAGGTGGAGGTGACGTTCGTGCGCTAGCGGTCCGTGAATCTTATTCTTGTTATTCTTCACGTGGTGAGCTTCAGGCACCTTCAACTTCATACAGGTTCATACCTCCGATGACCCTGATAAGTTCTTCATCGGAACCGCAATTTCGCGAAACAGCCATGCGTCGATATTTGTCTGGCGAACCGTCAGAGACGGTATGTGTTTCCTCGACTTACTCTTTCGAGTCAACTCCTAATACTCCGGGGTTGACAGGATCAAACCCTGGAGGCAACAACGTGGGCAGTGGAACTTGGAGGCGGATTCTGAGGGTGACCTTCGCTTGGTTGGTTCTGATAACTGTCGTCATCGCCAGGTATTACGGTTATGATGGCGTCAGTTGGTCAACCGAATGGCTCACGAGTCTCGGGCTTTGGGCGTAGCGGTTCGGTGGTTAATATTTTGTTGGATTACAGTTGGTGTGATGTCCGTAGCCACGTATATCCGGCGTTCTACGTTACTCCTTGTACTGGCACTGGAGGTGACCTAGTCCAAGTCGGGGTTCCGGAACCTTTATTCAAGGGACATCTCCCACAACGCACAACGTCACTGATGCGGAAAATTACGGCCGTTGTTCTCCCTCTGTCGCTTCATCTCCGCTCTCTTATTTCACATCTCCCACTCACTGTGGCTCACATCATTGTCGTTCGCGTTGCTGTTGGGAAAGATCTGCACGCCGGTTCGATCGACGCCCGGGATTTAAGAGTGGGGATAATAAGAGAACTATGAGCCTGCGGACTCGCGGTGTAAGCGGTGGCGGTAGACTATCGGTTCGTTTTTCCGTTGCCTTCCGCCGTGAATTAACTCTCCCTTCGAGATCCTCGTAATTACACCTTGGCGGTTCGTGCAGGATGATTCTGGAAGGGCCCATTACGAGGAGGGCTTGCGGGTGGAGCATCGACGAACCCCTTCCCTCGTGCGGAGGGCGGGCCCACTCGCCTGTATCTAATGACAGATGCGAAGAAGCAACACTTGATGCAGAACTGTGATATCCACAGCACTATGCTCCGCTTATATTCATGTTACGAAGTCACCAACATCGTACCCAGGACACGGATATCATCCCCTTCGCTCATTCCATCGACGTGCCTTTTCACGCAACCCTCAACCTTCCCTACCTCTGCAACCCCTGCTTATGTCCGTACGATTCCTTTTCCTAGAACAGTTATGCACGCGTCCCAAGGTGTTGTCCTTTGTCCTTCTATTCAACTCGCAATAAGAAAACCTGTTATGGGGACATGGGCCTATGAATACAAGCCGATTGCTCTGAAATACTCTCCTCCGTAACCGATAAATCCCATTCGAGTGCGTGCAAGAGTAGCCACTCGGCGTCGCTGATCTCACGAGCGGAGAGGGTTCGAATGGCAAGAGCCCACCTACGAACTGAGGGAGGCGAATCTTCGGTATACTGGACAGTTTGTCAAATCAGGCAATTTAGAATGTGAGATGACCGGACCTTCGTTGCCAGGACGAGCGCTGCAATGAAGATACGCTCCCGCACAAAGGTTCTCCCAAATAAACCTGGTTTGAGACATGTCTTGGCGCGGCGCAAATAAACAAGCGCGGTCAAGATTGCGGAAACTTTGGAACGCGATGCAGTTATCGCTGAGCAAATGAATTGCTTTAATGACCACAGACCCCCCTTCCTTGGGGGGTGATGTGGACATGCTGTGATGGACGAAATCAAGTTTGCCAGGTTCCCTACATTCAAGACGAGGGTCAGAGGGCGCGACCTGTGAGGAGAAACGACGCCGTACACGCGAGAGAAGAACGTGCGGTCGCATTCGGGGGCTTGAGGTAGTTCATGATTATGGACGGGGTGGGGTCATGAGTGTAGTTTCGCTCTATTTATGAATTGCGACGTATATTTGCCTCAAGGATATCAACGGACACGACTACCCTCGCTCGAAAGCCAGAGATCAGTGTGCGGACCCGCCAAATTGGTCGGTCAATTGAGTTGATCGATTCTTGGGACGCTCCGCCATTCCGTGTTGACTTGCGGGCGCTACAACGGGAGAACCCAGACGATAATCTTCGTGAAGTGCCCCGAAATGCCTTTATCTCGCTTCTGACCACGGGAGTGCCTGTTGTGTCCTTGTATGCCGTTAGAGCCGTCACGCATAGGCTAGCTCCTTTTGTCGTTGTCATTGTTGCCTTCCACTGAGGGTGATGTGACCTAAAGGCGTTGACTCACGATAAAAGAGTAATCGCACCTCGACATTGAGTTCAATTTCCCTCTTCTACCATGGACATACCACCGAAAGGACGGATCTCCGTTTCCCAGGAATTGATCGAAATGATCATTGATCAACTTGCGGGAGACGGGAACTCTCTGAGACGTTGTGCTCTGGTATCAAGAAAATGGACCCCCCGATCTCGATACCAGCTACTCAAATCCGTTGTATTCTCTAATCTTTCGCCCGCACATTCCCTCCAGCGCTGGCATAATACCTTCGGCGCATCTAATGGTACGCGCTCATCGGCCTATATTATCTCGCAGTGATAATGGACCATATTCGTAGCGGTACCCGCAGGCTTGACACGCCAGCTCAATTTCCATCAAGAAAAACACCTCTGGATACATCCCGCAAATCTCGCGCTTTATCAAGTACACCTCTCTCACTTCGTCAATGTCACGACATTGGTCTTTGTCAATCTTGTCACATCACCCTTCCACACGGTACCTCTAGCAGATTGCTTTGGATCCTTCGCTCGGAGCGTACGGCATCTTCGACTTCACCGCCCTGTAACCCGCCCCTCATCTCTCATCCACTGCGTCCTACTATTCTCTGCGGCGGTCGACGTTGAGATCTTATACCCTCGATGGGCTGTTGTAAGCGAGCGTGAGGATACACCTCCACGACCCCCGGAGAATGTTGGATTTACGGGGACGCTTCACCTCCGTGGGTTTTTGGGGCCATGGGTCAGGTTTTTCGAGTTCCTCTCCGCACAGTCCCTTAAGTTTCAGAGGGCCTCGTTGGTTGATTGCAACTTCCACAGCTCGTCTCCGGTGCAATCCCTGCTTATGGCAACATCTCATTATGTCCGCACCCTTCACCTGGCCGCAGTCGGTAATCGTGGGTCAAACTTCGCGTCGTTCAGGGGGAAAAGCTGACAGGAGCGCCCAGAACGCCCTCATTTGAATCTTTCACTTCAAGACTTCCCCGTTCTCGAAAACCTTGCATTCAGAATACCGGAGGTCGGCACTAACGATGTTGATCTCACCGGAATCTTGGATTCCATCTCCTCCTTCCGGTTTTCCGCCGTTGCCCTCGATGTCAGCGCCCGAGAAAGACGATGTGTCGAAAGTGGGGGTGCCTACTTGCGGCGATTCTTCGAAGAGATGAAAGCGCTAGACTGGCCCCTTTCTAGGTTGGCGGCTCGGACGCTATGCAGAACCGGGAGAAGGACCACCTTAGTACTCCTCGCGAACAACACGGCCGCTGTCGCCGAGACGCTTACGGAGTTCCAAAAGGTCGGAAATACCTGGAAGGGCGAAAAGGTGTTCGGGAGTGGAGGACGTGGTAACTATTGGTCTTTCATAGCAGCAAAAGATTGTCAACTTGAAGGTCAAAGTCCCGATGATTCTGTAATAAGTTCTATTAACATATGACATTTATATCACGCTTTTCATGCCAATGCACTGCTTCCTTCTCGCGAAACGTGGACCCGAACTGTTGCCATAGAGGAGAACGTTGCTACTTTCGCCACAGCGAAGTTGACAGTCACTGCCATACCTCCATTTTCCGCCTGCACCATTAGTTGGATACGTTGTCCGCATTATTCCTGACAAGGCAATATCAAGGCCAACATTATGCTCGCGGTTGCACTGTATAGATCGTTCGATTCTCGACTCAGCGTCCGCCGTTGTCGAGCCCTTGCCTCTGTCATATTCTGGCATCACCTTTTCTCGGTCCCTTGATCTAGGGAACCCATGCGCGTCTACTTGACGTCCGTCATTGTCCCCCTTTGGATCCGTCATGTTTCCGATGTCCACCCAGCCGCCTGTCGGCTCCCTTCCCTATGC
>Ga0307517_10009104_pt1 | contig 14140 bp, 15 predicted proteins | sample 23_EM_MG_FD_194515 | JGI IMG/M metagenome (GOLD analysis project Ga0307517, IMG submission 194515) | Populus trichocarpa ectomycorrhiza microbial communities from riparian zone in the Pacific Northwest, United States - 23_EM | ecosystem: Host-associated > Plants > Roots > Unclassified | place...
TAAACTATACAGTAATTTGTTTAAAATTATTTAAAGATAAGGTGTTGAATTTAGTGATGTGATAAAAAAAGCATTGGCAAGGTTTTGGAATTGACAAGAATGTAGAATTCCAAGCATTAACGATGTGATCTCTTTGATTTTTCTCATGGAAGCCCTTTGCTAAAGATTGAGATGATAAGAACAGAAGCATAAAAAGATAAACAATCAATAGATTAAGTACAGGTTGTGTTCCAGCTCTATAGGTTAAAATTATCAGTAAATGGCACTGGATGTCGTGGTCTAACAGGGAAGGGGTTTTGTTTTCTTTCTTTACACTCGAGTTCGATCCTCTTTGCATATGTATGTCATCCCCACGATACTTTACATGCTCACTGAATTTATAGAATGTTCAGTGAATCCAGGGATTAATTGTGGTACGCATAAGCTGGCTCGGACATCCCGGGTTATATATATATATATTTAGTTTTCTTGAAGGTCTCAGGTTTTAGACAATCTTGTGAAAATTATTTTTTATAAATATATAAATTTTGTTATATTTGAAATCTGATTGAAAAGAGAGACAATCTTGATTACACCGAATTTAAAAACATGCCCCCGTGGACAGAAGGATTTCCCAACTTCACCGGCCGTGTTAAATTCAAACAAAATAAAAAAAAATTAATGCGCCGCTTGAAAACAAGGTCTTTAGTTTTACTTTTCAATCTTGATTCCTTCAAATGCTTATCTTAATGGGTCCACAATGGCCACTAATTATCAATGCGAGGATGACTTCTTGGGAGGCTGCAACCTTTTTGGTTATGTTTGTAACTGTGGCTTAGAGTTTTTTTTTATTATTATTTAAAATATATTAAAATAATATTTTTTAAAATTTTATTTTTGATATCATTAAAAAACACTAAAAAAATTAATTTAATTTGAAAAAAAATAACTAGGTTTTCACTCGTGCAGTATTTTACTTTATTATACGATATATAAAATTTATCTGCATAATGTACGCCAACTGATATGCTCCTGGGCACGGCCATGCATGACATAGAAATCACAATCGGAATGGGTGGGCAATTGGCTAGAGCTGCCGGTCAGACACTTTCCCTATAACGAAAACAAATTACGAGGAAAAATGCTTCGGAGAATATGTCCATCCATCGCTATTCACTGCCATTTTCAAGTGCAAACGACCTCTTGTCCGAGAAGAAACATGGGTCCATTGGTAGTAAATTGAAGGCAACAAGGGCTTTTGTTCTCGACAGCAGAGGTTACAAAATGGAATATTCTTAGCAAACAAATTTTGATGCCATACTGGAGACAGCACGTAAACCTGCCACTAGTAACACTAATGGCTTTAGGTTTAGCCGTAGGATTGAAATTAGAAGGCTAGATTGGGCTCGGATCCTAGGTAGCCATGAAAACACCTTCTTGTTACAGTAGGTTCTGGCCATACCTAGAAGAGGAGACTTTTATTCGAGAAAATACAGGTCGCGGGTCGGTGTGACACTAGCTAGGCCTCCGGCCGGCCTCCCACGGAGCTTGAATCCACTTCTATGCTAGCTGGCATTTGGACATTCAACTTCTTTTTGACTTGAAGATTTTGCTCACCCTCCTCATTTTTACCTACCTGTTGATTACCCATAGGCTAGCAGCTACCCCTCCCAATCTATCACTACCCTCATGCTTTTGGAATTTCAACTCCTAGTGCTCTTCCAGTAGCCATTTATTTCTCAGTAGATTCCAACGGCTTGATGGTATTTTTAGTTGATGGAATTTTTAATTGTTTGTATATTTGTTATTCAATTGCATAAATTTTTAAATTTTTACTGATTAAGTGTTTCTGTTAAGTTCCGTCTATTTTATGCTAACATGATCATTGGATTAGATTGACACGTAGCATGATGACGTGTTTATCAAGTGTGCATAGTCTTTGTAGTTTCTTTCTAATTAAATATCTGTACTTTTATATGAATTATAATTAAATATCTATTATAATTATAATAATATTTCCCTTTTAGATGACTTTTCGTCTTGTCCATTTTACACGCTTTTAAATAGATTTTTTTTTTCAATGTTCACTTCGTATATATATACAAGTCATATTTGAATAATAACAAATTTATACGACAAAACCATATATATTAATTTTATTTAAATTAAAAAACTACAATGCCTTTTTAAAAAATAGATTTTAGATTCATTCAATTTCCTCCACTTTCACTTGAATTAAATATATCTCTACCTTGTTTTGATAAGTTAAAACTTTTAATTTTTCTTTTAAATAAAACATCAAATACCAATCTAAGCATTTGCAATTTGAGGGATTTTAGAGATTAAAATAAACTAAAATCCATTGGAAAAAATTTATAGCCCCTTATACAATACATGAGTGTTGTTTACTTGAACAATATAATGATGTTTTTACCATTTCACTTAAAAACTTTTACGCTAGCTTTTAATAGTATTAAAATCTTTTCACGTAGCTTATTTGTCATTTTTAAATTGATCGAAGATAAATAAGTATTTTTTTCATCTTGATTGCACAATAAAATGATCAGAATACCCTTTAAAGCAAAAAGTTTGGACCTGCATCAATGATTATTTTTGTTTTTTCACAATATCTTTTTTGTTATTATAGTTTAAGTTTGGAGAAATTTGATATTTGACTAGATATAAAAAATAATAAACAATTAAAATACACAGTAAAATAATAAAAATACTCTTGAAATAAAAAAAATTAAACCCGATATCAAGGCGTGTTTTTGGTTTTTCATAGTAATCTTTAATTACAGTAATGTTTTTATTTTTTATGCTAATCTTGATCTTTATTTTTTATTTTACTAATTTTTTTTTCAATTCACTTTTGAATTAAATATTAAAATTTAATTTATATTTTAATTTTAATCAAATGATCTAAAACGTGAATTTGATGAGATATCCCAAGTTAACTTAGTTTTAATTAACGTATTGCATATTTATCATGACCCTTTTTTTTATTCAAAACCTGTATATGATTTGTAATAAAAAATAATAATTCAACTTTGCAGCAAAGTGCGGAAATCGAGGCCAGTTGCTACTCTCTATATATACATGAAGGTGGTGCACATATAATAATAACAGTAAAAATTATTTTTTAAAATATTTTTAGTTAAGAAATATATCAAAATAATATATATTTTTAATTTTTAAAAAATTATATTTGATATTATCATATCAAAATAATAATAAAAATTAATTTAAAACTAAAAAATATATTTTTTTTAAATACAATTGAAACACACAGTATCAAACACCTTCTTGGTAATCCACAAAAAAATGGTTTAAAACATGAAAAGGCGAGGAACAAGGACAAGTGCAGGCTTTGGTAATTTTTTCATTACTGCCTGCTTATGCATTCATAGAGTGAATATTGTATAATATCCTATTAAACAGCAGGGTTCTTGATTCAAATACTGTTTCTTTTTTCAATCACCTTTCCGAAATTAACTGTAGGTGATTTCATCTTGGAATTTAAATTTTTGCCACAAAGTCAGTCTCTATAGAATTATCTTCGAATGCATCCACATTTCTCCATGTGGCATGCCTTTTTCTCGGAGAGTGGCATTACATGGAGTCCACTTTCTGTCGAGAAGGAGATTTGAAAACACAATCATCCACTTCATATTGAATTCGGCATCCCCTTACCCCTTTCAGCATGAATTTCATCTGACCAATACGGCACCGTCTTTCTTACTTTATAATTACTATGTTAATAGGAAGCTTTGGCACCAAACTTTTCCTCTTCTTTTCACATAATGTCAAGGCACTACCGATAATGGCACCAGGGGTACCGCATATTATTTTATCATGCCAACTGAAAAATTGGTGGTGAATTGGTCTGTACTCTGTAGAATGGAAAGAAAGATCAATTCCCAGCTAGTAGCTACACAGAACAAGGTCCTGAAGCATAGAGATCGACCCATGGTAATCACACAGACATGACATCGTACAGACAATCTTAAATTTGCAACGTGAATACTCACAGCAGAATTATGTAATAGGATTATGCAGTCTGAGTTCGGTTCTATGTGCATGCACTACAACTCGACGAAAAAGTTGGTCTTACAGGTGCACAGCCATGATAATCACACAGAGAATGCAAGTCATCAACATCAATAATAAAGCGAACAGTGAACTCTCGGCCATGACGGTATTGCAGGTTCATGATGCTGTTTAGCATGCCCCATTATCGGCAGATAAATTGACAGCTTGAAATGCTGGCCGCGATTGTGACCTCTGTGAGAAACAGATCTATCAATACCTAATCAAACAGCAGACCCAACTCGTGGAAAATGCTAACAATTGAAGCCAACACCAATAATTGAATGATCCCTGTGATTATACGACAAAGTAACTACTCTCTCTCTGCATCTCCGTGTGTGTGCATGTGTATGCCCTCATGAAGACACATTACCTGGTTGAAGCAAAAGAATAGCTAACATGAAGTATCTCCTAATAATCAATACTCTCTCTCTAAAAGATTATCATATTTTACTTTTCACATGCATTAAAAATATAAATATCATGTCACCATTTTTTATCCATACTCTTAAAAATACCACTTTTTGATTGTAGATTCTATGTAAACGAACTCTAATTAGGGTATAATAGTAAAATAAATAATTAAAGTATTTTGATCAGATAATTATTTTCGGATAAATAAAAATAGAAAGTAGGACAATCTCTAATCTCTTTGTGACGGAAAGAGTATGACTTAACCAACATGCATGCAGTCTCAAACAGGTAATCACACGGGCATCAGTGTCCAGGGTCGAGGACTTTCCATTTCTCCCAGTGTACCAACAACAAATTTCAGTTCGTAAATTACTATTAAGACCCCCGATGTTAAACATCTCTTTTGTAATCTAAAACAAAAGCAAGTATCATTTCGGAAATATTCGGGGTGGGTGTAGCAATGCAATTAAGGCAAATCAAACCCATTTTTTTAAGCATTTTAACTGAGGAACACCATCAGGATAATAGAGATTAATCAAAAACTGATATTCCAAATTAAGCAGAATAACAGTATAACATTGTCTAATTCTAAGTTCTGTGCATAAAAGAATTTGGTGCAACAGGATCGTAATGCCATGTCTATTAACCAGCAACTTGAACTAAATGGTGTCAGCTAGTATACTTTCTTTGAACAATAAAATAAAAACAATCTAAAACAACCAAACAAAAAAAAAGAAAGAATTAGAAAGTGAATCACAAAACAAAAAACGCATATAAATCAGGTGTATGAGGAACATAAAACGGGGATTGAGCGAGGCCGAACAAAAGGGCTCCCTTAAGTGATGTTTTAACTTGTATATAGCATGATTGATACCTTCACTTGTCGGAAGATTCAAGTGTTTTTTTTATTCGCTCAGATACTCTTATCCACAGTGGCATGCATTCTCTTCTGTCTCTATGTTTTGTTTTCCTGAAAGGAAAACTAATTTATCAAATATAAAAGAACTAGGTTGATAAGGTTTCACAAATTGGAGCCAGATGCCATGAATATGTGCCGATACTTGTCTTCTTTCACCACCTTCACTCGTACAATCAAACTAGATGCACCAATCTACTTCTGTTTCCACGTCCCTGTAGTGAAATCTAACAAAAACCCGGGAAGCAGACAGCAAACAAATTAAGCAGCCAAAGTATAGGACAAGCAACTCAACAAGGAAAAGATGTTGGGTCACGGAATCCCGTTATAAGAACATAGAAAGTTACAATCAAATGAAGCCCACAGATATCATTTCATTGCAAAGAGCCTAAGCACCACTTTCTATACTGTTGCTATCTGGAAATAATTGCTTATGGAAAATATTTTCTTCAAATTTAAATCAAACTATGGACAAGATTTTAATGCCATATGAAAAATAATGGTGTTCAGAATAAACACTTTTAAAGAGGCAAAACAGTATGAAAAAAAAGAGAGGGATTTCAATTGAATTTCAACGCATTACACCCAGAATACATGTAATAGTTTTCACAACTCATTCATCGTCGACTAATTACAAAATAAAAATTATATATATTTTCTTTTCCAGCTAATTGGCTTCTCTTTCTATCAATGATGGAGCAGGAGGAGTCATAGTCTCATCCTTACCTCCTCTGGAAGGCTCTTCTTTCACCATAGGAAGGTGCTTACCAGGAGTCACGTGCCCCTTTGAAATTATGCTTGGACTTGGAGAATTAGTTATCACATCACTGGATGGGCTAGAGTTGTTGCCAAGTGGAGAACTTGGGTTTGAACCATCTTTGCCGGAGAAAGGTGACTGTGGCATCTGGTTACTACTGTCCATTTCCTTCTGACATAATTTATCTTCCACAATATCGTAAGAATTCCCAGTTCGGACTTCCTGAGCAAGAGAGCACCAGCAACAGCATAGCCACAAAGTGCAATCAGAAACTGCCGGTTCACCGAAACAAAATGTGTAAGCTGGCAAATTGAATCTCTTTCTCATTTGAATCCTCCAAAAGCCACCGTACAGTAATCCAAATGCACAGAGAATAATTCCAGTTATACCTAACACTTCCCTGACAGTCTCGTTATCAATATTAACAGCAGCCAAGTTGAAAATCCAGAAAGGAGCCAGGCAAAAGAGGAGAAAAGTTAAAATGTGAACATACATGTTCCCAAATCCGAGTCTCTCCATGTTCCACCCAAAGACACAAAAAGAGCAGAAAAGTGATAGATACGCTAAAGAAATGTCATCCCAAAAATCAAGTATCCCTCCACTCCACTGTGGTCTAGTCTCAGCAATTCTTTGTTCATCTCTGACTGCAAATGAATATCTCTTTGCTAATGATTTTGACCTCAACTTCTCTGGCCCTTCACCAGTGGTAATCTGCACCTGTGCTTCCTCATCTATTTCAGACTCATAATCCTTCCCAAGAGGGCTAAGAATGGAGTATACACCAGCAATTGCAGGTGCAGCTATTGCAACAGAAATGCATACACCAACTCCTAAGGCTGGTCTCCCTGATCTCCTATATCCTAAATTTAGACCACAAAGTGCATATTGAGCAAAGCAGTTAAGATGGAGTAGAGCCACAACCACCATCATATGTGCCCACTCATGGGGCTTATAAGTCCCATTCTTGCAGTAAATCTTTCTGAGTCTAGAGATGTCTTTTGGATTCCATCTACAGAGAAGCACAAGGTGATAAAATCGCTTTGGATGTTGATACAGACACATGAGGGTAAATAGTGCATTTAGAATTTGATTATTGACTTCAAACCATACATCTCTCTGGGACTTCTTTGGTAGTGCATGGTCCAACATCCCGGTCATGACTAGGAACAAAATTGCGCCGGAGATAGCAACGCAGATGATCCACACAAAAAGGGCCATGTTCATTGGGTCCCAGATCCATTCTTTGCCCATTTTCATGAGCAAAGCCCAATCAATCTTTCGTGCAAAAACCCCATTGATACGTTCTCGAAAACCGTGGCTACTTGAAGAAGTCACTGAACGTGAAAACTCGTCTCTTTCCTGCGCTAACTGTCTGAATTTGGCAGATGCAGAACCAAATTTGAGAAAATTTATTCCACTGGGAAGGGAGATTAAGCTGTCTTGGGACTTCCTCTGTGAGTTTTCATTGCTTAATAGTGTCCTTCTAGATGCTGAAATCTGAAGAGGAATTTGACCCCCGGCCTTAGTACCATTACATTCCTCAATTTCATCTTTGGGGTTCCCGTTATCAACTGAAGCCATTCTCACTCTCAAAATTTGACCTGTTAATCAGAGCGACAGCCGTGACCTAAACAGTGAATGTATAAAGCAGAGGGGGGGAACTCCAATATGCAAAATACTCTATGTTTTGTCTAGTTTTGAAACCTAAACAACAGAAAACGAGATATTTCATTAACTGAAGCTGAAAAGGTAGTGTGAAATGACAAGAAGCAAGAGATCTTTCAACTGAAATGCAAACTCTACAGTATACCAACAATGCGTCATATGCACAAACATCACAAACCTAGACTATAATGAACTACGCGTTCAGAAGCTGAACGAAGGGGAACAATATCAAAGTTTGCTGTCAACAAATCGGCAACGATTAAACTTACATATAAAGTGGAGAAAAGATTGTCAATTTCATACAAGCAAGAACGATCAAAACCCAAATAAAAAATGTAACAAAAGCAAGAAATGACCCATCCTTAAAACCCAGAATCAGATATGCATTAAAAAAAAAAGGGCAGTCCTTTCGTTAATTGGGCTGTTACAGAAACTTGAATTACACAATTCAACCAAGGATTTGATGCATCGAAATTAATAAAGAAATGAATGTAATTAATTGATACGACTAAAATTAAAACAGTTACGCAAATCAGAACGAAAGCATTAACATAAAGAACCAACAAGAAAAGAATTAAAAGGAAATCTAAAGAGCCCCAAGAAACAAGAAAAGTAAAATCAAAGACTTACCACCAGGTGAATTGATTGATTGATGCAGAACATAGTTTGGAAGAAACTTATGATTTCATGGCACTTCCTGTCCAAATATGATTGGTTAGTTCAATGATTAAGTGAAACAATAAGACTTTTAGCAATTGTTCAGCTGGATTTGTACCTTTTTTATGTTGCTAAGGAGAAAAGAAGGAATATAGTTGCCCAGGCCAGGTGGGTGAGGTAGAGTTGCTTTGCTTGACCTAGAAAAATGCTGAACGATGTCGTTTTGTGGTAAGTAAACTGTGAAAGGGCGAGGCAATACCATTGTTTATGTCTCCAGGGGAGCAAAGTGGAGATGACGTCATAAGGGGGGCAATGCAGGGTTGCATTCGCACATATCCTATCTACCCGTGTCATGCATCAAAAGATTCTTGTTTTGTAAGCTTCTCTCTCTTCTTAATCAATTTTCTAACCACTTGTTCCCGAATACAAACAATAAATCTTAACTACTTGCTTAGCTCTGGAATATTCTAATTTATAGACAAGTGAGCCTGCAAACTCTTGGTATTTTTATTTTTTTAAAAAAAAAAAATTAAGTTAACTCTATCGATTACCTTGTCCAGATAAATTAATTGCATGGCGAGTCAACCCATTATATAATTAATTTAGCCAAGCCAACGTACGAAACAGTCCGAAATAAAAACTCAACCCACCCTGCCCTAGTAAGGTTTTAGATCACAAGATCACCTAATTAACAGCTCTACTCTACAACGCCTATTTCGACCTTGTATTTTAAGCCCATACCTTAGATGCCACATTAATATTTGATTGGTTCCAGCGATTGAAGACTCCACTAATGAGTTAGGGTTATTTTTTTAAAAAAATTGTATTAAAATAATTTTTTTAATTTTAAAAAATTATTTTAACATCAACACATCAAAATGATATAAAAATATCAAAAATATTAATTTAAAATTAAAAAAAAAATAAAAATTTCATGGGAAGACATGCCACTTCAGAGTTGGGATGTTCAAGGCTTCAAATTCCAAATCTCCACGAACTCTTTCCGATCCAACTGCCGTGTCAGTTGCTGTTTTGATTAACGACAGAATAAAAACACCAGTTAAACACAAGCATTCCTCGGTTCATTTAGCTTTCGATAACCATGCGGATGTAACAGGAAAAATATTAGCGGAGTAATGATGGATGATTCAATCCAAAACAAACAGCTATATGTAGACAACCTCCGTTTATTTCTGCAATCGCATGTAAATGTTGGGTAGAGGGACTGACAAACTCAACAATCATGATTCATGAATAAGCCACTCGCATCCAGGATCAGATGAGTGAAACAACTAAAAACTACACGGAAGCCAATGCAGCTTCTGCCCTTGTTGCAAATCCACCATATGCGCAAGACCATGTGGGTTTTGATTGAAGAGATTGGTTTTATCCCCCGCCAATCCCTTTCCCTTTAGTTTGAGGGGGGAACCCCATGACGCAAAAAACACCATTTATCACAACTACAAACTCAAGTCCACAATTGCAAGCATACACACTCCAAGTAAAACCCAAACCAGATACACTTTTAATAGAACACATTGTGAACAAATGCAAACAGACATCTCACCGAAAGAACAGATGACTGAAACTTAAAATTTAGGTGAGGTCATCCTCCTCTAGTTCTTTAGCTTTCAGCTTCTCTTTCACCCTCAATAGAAGGGTCGTCTTCCAGGAATCCTGCACAGCAATTAAGGAAAAGACCACCACCATCAGCAAATTGAGATACCAGATATATATTCTCTTTTGATTTTCTAATGATCTAATCTTAATTGGGAACATATATATTTTAGATTTATATAATATAATGATCTAACTTGTATTACATACATGTTTATTTATTTATTTATAGCATGCCGCCTTCTTTCGGGCGAGCGCATAGCGCCTCGGGCATTTTACAGGCTTGGCGCCTTTTAGCGCTTTTCCACCTTTGACAACACCAGATATAATACAAGTTTACCCCTAAACCTGAAAATTGATTTTTTTTTTAGACATCTAAAGCACTTGAAGGATTATAAAGAGAAATGTACCAGTGCTGTCATGCTATCAAATTCCTTGATAACATCAGTGAACTTTGCAACATCTTCCTCATCAATTGCAGCAGCAATATCCTGTCACCAGAAAAAAATGTGTTTGCTCATAGGCATTCTATTGTTACACCAAAAAAAGAGGGAGCAAGAGAGACAGGAATGGATGTGTGGGGGGGGGGGGGGGGGGGGGGTTAAAAAAAATTGTGGAAAAAAAAACAAATGGATATTTGCATATGAGAGTCTGTGTCTATAGTTTACAAACTATTATAACAAGCTGTGAGCAGGAGATCAATTGAATGCTAAGAGTTTTGTAACTGAAAAGCAATATATTTATGGACATTCAAAACCAATTCCAAGGAAATTACTACAAAAGAGAAACATTAAAAGACCAACAAAAGTTTTCCACGCTGGACACAACATACCGCTAGCAATTTATATTCACGAGTTCCTGAAAAAGTTGGATCCATTTCCTGCAACAGAAATTCAAATTTTATTGATTCTATCCAAGTGGTGAGATAAATAATCCAGGTGCAATTGGGGAGCCAAACTTAAGACCTGATAGCGCTCCAATGCATTGGTAATTGCAACAACATCGCCTTTGCAGAGATGGCAAATGCCAGCATTAAGAAGATGACCTTTGACTCCATATTTCAGTAAATTACTTTTAAGCGATTGCCGGGCTATCTCTTCATAAATGTCAATTGAAGTCTGGTATCTGAACAAGTACAATGAGAAGTTATTCAAACCTCTAAAAAACATGCTAACATGCAGTCCAACTAAATGAAATGATCAGGGTCTTTTATCTTTTGTTATCATGCCCATTTTGACTAGTTAACCCATGTCTATTGCAAGGGGCAAGAATGTGATCAGCTATGGGATGTGTAAAAAACTGTCAACATTTCCAAATGCAAATACAAAAAGCAAAATACAGTTGTTTTATGCAAATAAAGTAAACACTTAATGGGAATGACTGTTCATATCTCAGGTAATCAACCTGTCCAGTATTCCATCATTTAGCGGTGTACACAAGTTGACATCACTTTACTCTCAATTATTAACGCATACTACAAGTTTGTCATACCAAGCAATATCTGCAGCAACATTCAATTTGGACAGAGAAAGAGAAATATATAACCTATACAAATGCATGTAACAGCATTCAAACACAAGAAAGCAATACCAAAAAAGAAAAAGACACCCTTACTGTTCTAGCTGAGCAGCAAATTCTGCCACTTTCTGGTTGCATTGGTTGGCAGAAGTTGTTACGTCTTCATTTTGGAAGAAATCAGCGGCCTTATGATAAAATTCCATAGATTTCTCAATATTTGCATCCGACTCGTACAACTCAGCAACTTCCTGCACAATAAAAGGTAGTTCCGGGTTCTTGAATATCTATTAGAAATTAGAACAACATGGATCCCTATGACAACTTTATAAATGTATCCCTAGTATACTCTTAGAGCTGCATGTTATCAAATTCTTGAAGCTTGATAATGTTGCAAATGATTAACACAGTAAAACTTAAAACAATCACATACATATCAATGCTGGTACAAAGAGTAAAACAAAAACAACAAAGAGTACAAAACCAACATTGGTACAAAGAGTATACCTTTAGATATCTTGCAGCCATACTGATCCTTCCTATATCACAGAACATGTCTACAGCCTGAACTAAGCATGAAATTGCCTCTGCGCAAGGAGAAGTTCCAAAGTATGAGACAAAATGGACAGGGAACATAAAATTGGGGGAAGACAGATATGACCATCACATTACAACCCCATTTCATTTCACAGATCAATAAGCAATATTAATATCCTTACAGTTGCATGCACGAACCCATGACAAGCACAAATAACAAAGGCACACTACCAACAAACCAACACTAACATAAATTGTATTTGCAATAGATTCATGTATCAACTTAAATGATTGTGTCGGAGAGCAAGCACTGGTGCATACCACTAGTGGATGTTTTCTTATAACAATGAGCAGCATCAACATATGCTGAGGCAGCTTCATGTTTGCTATCCAACTACAAAACATAAGATAACAGTAATGTCTTAAAAAAAGTGATATATAATAAAATGTGCTTAATTCAATCACAGCAAAACAGGCACCTTCAAATGACACTGTGCCAGCTTGACATACGTTGATCCAGCTTTTTCCCCTGAAACACAATTGCCAGAAAAAATGAGCAACCAATCGTACAGGCCTACCGCAAATGAGGATATCACCCAACTTTATATGCTTATTAAGTGACAATTTAATTGATAAACTTTGACTGCAATCCAATCAAAACCCTAAAAAATGCAAATTCATATCCATTGCTAACCAAAATGCCAAATAATAATAATAATAATAATAATAATAATAAATCAGAAACTGAGTTGTTGTAACGAGATCCTAAAGAAATAAAAAGAAATTATTTAATTTAATACTTATTATTTTGTAAAAAGAGAGAAAAGGGGGATAGAAAGGATACAGGATTTAGCGAGCTTGAAATTGTTGGCAGCTTTGTCGAAGAGATCGGCGGCGTCTTCATATTTGGAACCGAAAATACCCCAACCGTTCAATTTCTTTTCTGCTTTCTTCTCGAGATCGTCTCCTTTCGCTACCAAATCCATTTTTCGACTTCCTCAGCGACCTCTCTCTCTCTCTCGCTTTTCTTTTGTATTGGTTTTGTTGTTAAATATGATCGCTGGACAGTGAGGAAATGTCAATCGAAATGGAGACTTAACAATAACGAAAAGAAAAAAATCGTCAAAGTAAATAGAGTACGATGATGATAATGTTGTCAAGAAGAGGAAAGAGAAACAATGATAGTATATTCACTCCTTATGATTTCTAAATGTTTCACTTCAGGCCTTACAGTTTCGATGTTTCTATATTGACCTAAATTTCCATTAAAATCCCAATATAACTTTTTTATTCAGTGGGAAGGGTGTATCAAGTACCTAGATTAAGGTATTGTTTGAGAAAAAGGTTTGAATATTACGTGGTAAATTTTAATTTTAAAAGAAAAATTCTGTTTATATATATTTTTAATTATTTTAATGTATTGATATTAAAAAAAATTTAATATATTATTTCAATATATTTTTAAATTAAAATTATTTAAAAAAACAACTATTATTATTATACCACATAGCTCGTAAACCTCTTCATCCATGTATTAAACAAGTCACTTTAGTAAAAAAAAGTTTTTTTTTTAAATCCGCTCTTAAGATCTGAAAAGAATACTTGATTAATATTTGATTTAATAAAAAATCATTGTAAAGGTGTTTATTTAAAAAATACTATACTGGTGACGTTGTTACCGGTACAATTACAAGAAAGAGGATACATTGTAGAGTATTTATTTAAAAAAAACACTTTAAATTATATGTATTTTAAAAACATTTTTTATGAAAATAATGAAATTATATATATATATTAGCATGGCATGTCGGGTTGGTTATATGATTTTTTTACAAATAGTTTATTGTTTAAAAATAACTTTTAGTCACATATTCTTCACATATCTTAATACAAAAGTTTAAACAAGGAAACAAAAGTGAGAAATAAGAGTAGCTATTATAAGGGGAATAAATAAATAAGTAATATTAACTAGACGAGAGAAAATACACATGAGT